>Ga0265295_1000446_pt1 | contig 83140 bp, 60 predicted proteins | sample Munlansysbiofilm_FD_192503 | JGI IMG/M metagenome (GOLD analysis project Ga0265295, IMG submission 192503) | Leachate microbial communities from a municipal landfill in Southern Ontario, Canada - Methane capture system biofilm | ecosystem: Engineered > Solid waste > Landfill > Unclassified ... | reverse complement strand
ATGAATAATCCAATAATATCTCAGATAGAGAGAATATATGAGAAAAAAAGAGATAAAAGTGAAAGAGACAAACTAACAAGACAAAGACAGGTTTACAAGGAACTTCCAAGAGTTGAGGAAATTGATGATAATATTAGAAAAATAGGCTTGGAAATGGCCAGAAAGATGCTATTTAATGCGGATGCAAATGAAGATATTGTAATTGAAACTAAGACAAAAATTGAAAACTTAAAAATGGAAAAAGCCTATCTTTTAACTGAAAACAACCTATCAGCTGAATATCTAGAGCCTATTTTTGAATGTTCTAAATGCAAAGATACAGGTTATATTGAAACAGGCGAAAGATGCAGTTGCATGAAACAATTGTTAATAAATAGAGCTTATCAAATGTCTAATTTGGATAATGTTTTAAAGAAAGAAAATTTTAGCAATTTTAAACTAGATATATTTAGCGATAAAACTTTTGATGATGAAGACAAATCGCCAAAAGAAAATATTTCGGACATAATTGGATATGCTGAGGATTTTATTCAAGATTTCGATAAAAAAAATGGCCATAATTTACTTTTTTATGGAACAACAGGATTAGGAAAAACCTATATGTGCAATTGTATTGCAAAAGCATTACTTGATAAAAACAAAATAGTAATTTATCAAACGGCTTTTACAATACTTGATATCCTAGAAAAAAGAAGATTCAGAAAAGGATCAGCTGAAATATCTGAATATGAATATGATCTTCTTTTTAAGGCAGACTTACTTATAATAGACGATTTGGGAACTGAAGTATCAAATACTTTTACAAATGCTGAGATATTTAACATTGTAAACACAAGACTTTTATGGGGTAAAAAGACAATTATCTCAACAAATTTAACTCCAAATGAGATTTCTGAGATTTATACAGATAGAGTATTTTCAAGAATCTTTGACAAGTTTATTCCCCTTAAATTTTTTGGAAAAGATTTAAGATGGGAATAAGAATCGAAAGGAGCAAGTAAATGGCAAAAAAGAGTAGAGGTATTCAGGATTACTTTGTAAAGATTCTAAATGGAATGGCCCTGGGATTATTTGCATCACTCTTAATAGGCCTGATAATTAAACAAATAGGAACATACTCGGGCCTTAGTCAGTTAGTTTATTTTGGGAATGTTGCACAGCGAATGATGGGCCCCGCTATAGGAGTGGGAGTTGCATATAGTGTTGGTGGCAGTCCGCTATCAATATTCGCATCTGCGGTTGCTGGAGCAATTGGAGCGGGGACAGTATCGTTTGATGGCAGTGTTGCTCTAATTAGCATCGGAGAGCCTGTAGGAGCGTTTGTAGCTGCCCTAGCAGGAGCTGAAGTTTCGAAACTAGTAAGCGGCAAAACAAAATTTGATATAATACTTGTACCTTTAGTGACAATAATAGTTGGAGGATTAGTTGGAAACTATTTTAGCCCATATATAGCTGCGTTTATATCAGGGATAGGATCTGTTATAAACAGGGCAACCGAGCTTCACCCTATTCCAATGGGGATAATCGTTGCAGTCTTAATGGGAATGATCTTAACACTTCCGATAAGTTCAGCTGCTCTTGCAATTTCACTGAACCTATCTGGGCTTGCAGCAGGTGCTGCAACGGTAGGATGTGCGGCAAATATGATTGGTTTTGCAATAGCTTCCTATAGAGAAAATGGTATGGGAGGATTTATAGCCCAAGGTTTAGGAACATCGATGTTACAAGTTCCAAATATAATAAGAAACCCTCTTATTTGGTTTCCAGCAATAATAGCATCGGCGATTCTGGGACCAATTTCTACTTTTGTCCTTAAAATGACTAGTAATTCACTGGGAGCTGGGATGGGAACAAGTGGATTGGTTGGTCAGGTTGCTATGTTTGAAACAATGGGAACAAGCGTCTATGTGATGATATTAATCCTTATGATGCATTTTGTATTTCCAGGTATAATAGCATTTTCGGTATCAGAATGGATGAGAAAAAAAGGATATATCAAAAAAGGAGATATGTCTTTATAAAAGGAGGACATTTATGGATAGGCCTATAGGGGTTCTAGATTCTGGAGTAGGTGGAATGACTGTTTTAAAATCGATGGAAAAGGTCTTAGGGCATGAGGATATTATTTATTTTGGGGATAGTAAAAATGTGCCCTACGGGAATCGTAGTGAAGATGAGATATTTGAATTAACAATGAATATGTTGCGCTACTTCGAATTGAGAAATGTAAAACTGGTTGCAATAGCTTGCAACACTATTTCAACTATTATAGATAGATTTCAAGGGCATTTTAAATATCCTATTGTAGATATAATAAGTCCAACAGTTGAGCATATATGCAATATGGGTGTGCATAAAATGGTTATTTTAGGTACAGATTTTACAATAAAAACAAAAGCTTATGAGAAGCTCTTAAAACAGAGAGAGAAGACAATGGAGATTGCTTCCGAAAATAGCCCAGAATTGGCAAGTCTAATAGATAGAGGAGATTTCCACTCAAAGAAGATATATGATACCATACAGGGACATTTAGATAGCATAAAGAGCAAGGGGAACTTCTATAATGTGGTATTAGCCTGCACTCATTATCCAGTAGTTGAAGATATATTCTTAGATATAGATCCAACATTAAATTATATAAATCCAGGATTCCAACAGGCAAAGATGATGAGAATAATTCTACATAATCAAGATATGTTAAAGAAATCTGGGCAGGGTAGTGTTGAAATACTAACATCGGGTAATCCTAAAATATACGAAACAATGGTAAAGAAACTTGAGATAAGAAATGTAAAAAGCATTTCATCCTATGATTTAACACAGAAGTAATAAAAAAATATATGTTGTCTGATTTTGAATGAGATTCCATTCAATATTAAGAAAGCTGTTGCGATAAGCATAGCTATTTTAAAAGGAAACTGAGGGTTTTATAGCGAAAGTTTTTTTTATTATTTTATCGGTTTAAAAGGAGTTGAAAGATTGTGGATAGTGACACTTGGATGCAGATTATTGTTTTGATATTATTAACGATGGGAGCTGCATATTTTGCGGCATCGGAAATATCCTATGCATCTATTAATAAAATAAGATTAAAAAATTATGCAGATAATGGTGATAAACGCGCTAAAAAAGCTATATATATTACAGATAATTTTGACAAAGCTTTATCAACTATTCTAATTGGGAATAATATTATGCATATCAGTTTTGCTTCACTTGCCACTGTAATTGCTACAAGATTATGGGGAATTGAATCAGTTAAATACACAACTATATTAGCAGTTGTTATTGTGTTTCTTGTTAGTGAGATGATACCCAAGAGTTATGCAAAAGCAAATAGTATAAAGGTTGTGCTGGGAGTTTCAAATTCATTGCTTTACTTAATGAAACTTTTGACTCCATTTACATTTTTCTTCACTGTGGTTTCCAATTTAGTTTCTAAAATTTTTCCAGCACCAAAGGACTCAGGAATTACAGAGGAAGAGTTTTACGATATTATTGAAACGGCCAATGAAGAAGGAGTATTCGATAGAAATAAGCATGAATTAATAGAATCTGCACTGGATTTTGATGATATCATAGTTGGCGATATCCATACAAAACGAGAAGATATAATAGCTATTAATATTGAGTTATCAGAGGCTGAAATAATTGAAATTATAAAATTACAGAAATATTCAAGGGTCCCTGTATACAAAACTAATCTTGATAATATTATTGGGATTTTGAATGTTAGGAAATTTCTTAAACAATATATTAAATATAAAAAATTTGATATAAATGCAGCACTTTTAGATGCATATTTTATTGTAATAGGGGAGTCTATTGATGATATTTTAAAACAGATGAGCAGTAAAAAAATTCACATGGCAATAGTAATCGATGATCAGAATAAAACTCTTGGAATTGTTACGGTAGAAGATATATTGGAAGAACTAGTCGGAGAAATATGGGATGAGGATGACATTATAAATAAAGATTTCGCTAAACTGGGTGGAGATAGATATGAAGTTAGTGGGAGTCTTTCGGTGGTTGAAGTATTTCATAGATTGGGTTACCAAAATATAGAAGTAGATCCCACAAAAAAAATAAGCCAATGGGCAAGTGAATTATTTAATGGTGAGCCTAAAGTAGATGATATTTTTTATGAGAAAGACTTTGAAGTTAATATACTAAGGATAGATAGTGGGAAAGTAACTAGCATTATTATTAAATTATTATAATAAGTATAGATGTCATTAGAATAGGAGTTGGTTTTATATTATGGACATCATGTCATATATAAGCATTGTGCTTTTGATAGTATTATCGGCATTTTTTTCAGGTTCTGAAATAGCCTTTGCTTCAGTCAATATATCTAGATTGAAGAAAGCGTCCAAAACAGGAATAACCGGTGCAAAAACAGCGGTATACATCTATGAGCATTTTGAAGATGCACTTTCTACCATATTAATAGGGAATAATATGGTAAACATTGCAGCCTCTTCAATTACTACAGTAATAGCCATTAAACTTATGGGTGAATCTGGTGCTATAGTAGCAACTTTTGTAATGACAATATTAATATTAACATTTGGAGAGATTACACCAAAAGTAATAGCAAAACAACAAAATTTCAAATATACATTAATAGCATCAATTCCGTTAAGAATATTGATGGTTTTATTGAAACCAATTATAACAATAATAGTATGGATAATTGCTTTAGTTTCCAAATTTTGGGGAGTAGGGGATCAAATTGAACCATCTGTAACTGAAGAAGAATTATTTTCTATCATAGAGAGTATTGAAGATTCAGGAATAATAGATGAAGACCAAAGTGATTTACTCCAATCTGTACTCTATTTTACAGAGATATCAGGAGAAGAAATATTAACCCACAGGGTTGATATGTTAGCAATTGATATTGATGATGATTTGGAAGATATCATAGAAATTGCTTTTAATGCTAGATATTCAAGAATTCCTGTTTATGAGAATAGTATAGATAATATAATAGGGGTTTTACATTTAGGAAGATTATTAAAAAAACTGTTGGATACTGATCAAATTGATATAAGAGATGAATTAGTTGAAGTATGCTTTGTGCATAAATCTATGAAGTTACCAGCAATTTTTACCGAGCTGAAAAGGCGACAACTACAGTTGGCAATAGTCACCGATGAATACGGTGGAACAATGGGCTGTATAACAATGGAGGATGTACTTGAAAAGCTAGTTGGAGATATTTGGGATGAATCCGATGAGATTGTAGATGAATTTACCCAACTGGATGAAGACTACTATGAAGTAAGTGGAGATTTGAGCATTCGAGATTTTGTGGAGTATTTGGATTTAGATTATGATATAGACAGTGATTATAACACGGTAGGAGGCTGGGTAATACAAAATTTAAACGGTTTTCCACAAGTCGGCGGAAGTTTTGAATATCGAAATTTACAAGTTGAAGTAAAAGAAATCGAAGGAGTACGTGTTACCAGAATTTATGTCAGTATAACAAAAGAGAATGAAGACAAATATTAATCTAATTATTTGTGTATTTTTCTACGATTTAGCACAGCAGTTAATCAAATAAATTTGACATTAAACCAGTATGTGCTATAATAAATTTAATTAAATTAAGCTTTGAAGAGACCTAGTAAGTAAAGAATCCTTTTAAGAGAGCCAATGTGTGGTGTGAATTGGCAGGTGATATTACTGAATCCAGCTCTGAGCTATTTTGCTTTTTGAGTGAGTCTAATTTAGACTAACTAGGGTGGCAACGCGGGTAAACTCTCGTCCCTATATTTTGGGATTTCGAGAGTTTTTTTATTTTCAAAAAATAAGGAGGGTTATTATGTTAGATATTAAGCGTATAAGAATGGATTTTGATGCAGTAGAAAAAGCTCTTGCAAAAAGACACGGGGATTATCCTTTAAGAGAAGTGGTAGAGATGGATGAAAAAAGAAGAGAACTATTAGTTGAAGTAGAAGAAAAAAAGGCAGACCAAAACAGGGTTTCTAAAGAGATTCCTCAGTTAAAAAAAGAAGGAAAGGACGTAACAGAAGTATTTAAAAACATGAAAGAACTGTCAGATGAAATAAAAGAAATTGATATAGAAGTTAAAAAACTGGATGATAAGATTAAAACAACTTTACTTGAAATTCCAAACACCCCACATGAGTCTGTTGTTGAAGGTGATAGCGACGAAGATAATGTCGAGATGAGAAAATTTGGCCAGCCAAAAGACTTTGTTTACCAACCAAAAGCGCATTGGGATATAGGAACAGACTTGGATATATTAGATTTTGAAAGAGCGAGTAAAATATCAGGTGCTAGATTTAGTCTTTTTAAAGGTAAAGGTGCAACCCTTGAAAGAGCTATAATAGCTTTTATGCTTGATCTACACACCCAGCACCATGGGTATACAGAAATGTCTACTCCATTTATGGTAAATAGAGAAAGTATGATTGGAACAGGTCAATTGCCTAAATTTGAAGACGATATGTTCTATGTTCCAAGTAAAGATTTCTTCCTTGTACCAACAGCAGAGGTTCCACTTACAAATATGCTAAGAGATGAAATTTTGAGCGAAGAAGAGTTGCCAATATACTTTACAGCTTATACACCTTGCTTTAGACAAGAAGCAGGATCAGCTGGAAGAGATACAAGAGGACTTATTAGAAATCATCAGTTTGACAAAGTGGAAATGGTTAAGTTTGCACATCCAGATACTTCATATGAAGAGTTAGAAAAATTGACTAATAATGCGGAAGAAGTTCTGAAACAACTAGAAATTCCATTTAGAGTAATAATGCTAAGTACTGGTGATTTAGGTTTTAGCTCTGCAAAGACCTATGATGTAGAAGTATGGATGCCAAGTTATGGAAGATATGTAGAGATATCTAGCTGTAGTAATTTCGAAGATTATCAAGCTAGAAGAGCTAATATTAAATATAGAAAAAAAGATGGTGGAAAGGTAGAATACCTACACACTCTTAATGGATCTGGACTTGCAGTTGGTAGGACATTTGCGGCAATACTAGAAAATTATCAGCAAGAAGATGGAACTGTGCTAATTCCAAAAGTACTTCAAAAATATATGAATGGGCTTGAAAGAATTGTAAAATAGCGGAATGGACTCTGATTATCAATAGTCAGATTATTATGGTAGTTGAACTTCAAGACTCTATCTCGGTTAACTTTTAGAGTATTAGATAAATTAGTATGGCATATAATTGTCTTTTAAGTTATAATAGACTTACAAGTTGTCTAAATATGTGTATGGGGCAACTAAAAAAGAGAGTTGTACAAACTAAAAGGGGGATTAATATGAACAGAAAAACATTATCATTATGGTTAGTTTTTGTACTTGCACTTGCTATGTTAGCAGGATGTAGCCCAGCTGCAGAGGAACCAGCAACAGAGGAACCAGCAATGGAAGAACCAGCAGCAGAGGAACCAGCAATGGAAGAACCAGCTGAAAATGTATTTATATCAATAGCAACTGGCGGTACAGGCGGAACTTATTACCCACTTGGTGGAGCTATGTCAAAGATATTTAACGATAATATCCCAGGAGTAAATGCCAATGCACAATCAACTGGAGCATCAGCAGAAAATGTAAACCTTATATCACAAGGCGAAGCTGAATTAGCATTTGTACAAAACGACGTTACTTATTATGCATGGACAGGAACTGAGACTTTTGATGGGCAAGATCCTATCACAAACATCAGAGGAATGGCAATGCTTTATCCTGAGGTTGTTCAAGTTATAGCAACTGCAGACTCTGGAATAAAAAGCATAGCAGATTTAAAAGGAATGAAAGTAGCAGTAGGAGCTCCAGGATCTGGAACTGAAGTAAATGCTAGACAAATTTTAGCAGCTTATGGAATGACTTATGATGATTTAGGAAAAGCAGATTATCTATCATTTAATGAAGCAGCTGACCAACTTAAGAACAAGCAAGTTGACGCAGCCTTTGTAACAGGTGCGCTTCCAACATCAGCAGTAACAGAAGTAACACAAACAGCTGATATAGTTGTAGTAGCAATGGATGCTGATATAATAGAAGCTCTTGCAGCAGAATTTCCTTTCTATACAGAAGTTATGATAGGCAAAGATACTTACAATGGAATGACTGAAGATATTACATCTGCAGCAGTAATGGCAATGCTTATTGTACCAGAAGATTTAGATGAGGAACTAGTTTATAATATGACTAAGGACATATTTGAGCAAAGACAAGTTATAATAGATACTCATGCAAGAGGAAATGATATTAAACTTGAAACAGCACTTGCAGGAATGCCAATCGATTTACATCCAGGAGCTCAAAGATACTATGATGAGCAAGGCATCAAGTAGTATTAATAAGCAAGATTCGAAAGGTACTGATAGTATCAGTACCTTTCATTTATCAAAATTTAAAGTGCTATTATTGATTACTATTATTTTTATGATTATTTCTCTCTATCCAGTGCAAGTGCTTTACGCTCGGGATATGTGGACAGGAGATCAATTAAAGAGCTGGTTGGTCCCTAAGGATATGACATTTTCTGTAAAGTATACTCACTCAGTAGAGCGTACGCCAGTATGGGAAACTTATTCTTTAAATAAAGATGAGATAATTTTAGAAGAGACAATATTTCAATCTTATGGCGCGGGGCTTCCTGCGACTTCACCCTATGATTTCGATATAGTAGAAGATGGATTTAGATTGTACAACATTGACCAGAAAATGACAAACTTGATTTACAGAACTGGAGCAGTGCGAGCAAATCATGAACTCTTAATTGGGGATAAGTCTTATCCATTTTTAGATTTCTCGGAGCCGACAGAGGGAGTTAAGTTTGAAACCCGTAATATGACTTTTATATCTTATTTAGCGAAGGAGGGTTTATATTGACAGATGACAAATCAAATGACATCAATGAGAACAAAGAAGAACCAACATTTCAAGATGTAATTGATGAATTGGAAGAAGAAGAATCTATAATTAAAGCAGAGAAAGACATAGATTCTTTAATGGAAGAGTTTGACAAAGAGACATCTAGACTTAGGAAATTACAGGGAAACCTAGCTAAGGCAGTAATGCTAATTGCAATAGGAATGTCCATATTTCATTTATATACAGCAGGATTTGGAACACTGCTTTCCTACAGACAAAGATCATTACATATCATTTTAGCATTTATACTAGGATTATTCTTATATCCAGCAGGTAAAAAATCGAGCAAAGTAAAACCAGCAATTTTCGATTTTGTATTGATGGGAGCTGCAGTTGTAGTATTTGGATATATTTTCTTATTTCCTGAGCAAATGGCACTTAAAGGCGGGAATGCAACAACACTTGACTTAGTCTTTGGGGCTATAGCAATACTCTTAACACTTGAGGTAACTAGAAGGGTAGTTGGACCTGAACTTCCAATTGTTGCATCAGTATTTTTGTTATATGCTTATTTCGGCCCATATATGCCTGGTGTTTTAGCACATAGAGGGTTTTCTTTAACAAGAATAGTTTCTCATATGTATATGGGATTAGAGGGGATTATGGGAATTCCAATTGGAGTTTCGGCAACCTTTGTATTCTTGTTTATATTATTTGGTTCATTTTTGGATAAAACAGGAGTAGGTAAATTTTTTATTGATATGGCTTTTGGACTTACAGGACATCTTAAAAGTGGTCCTGCAATGACAGCAGTTGTAGCAAGTGGATTTATGGGTTCAATTTCTGGTAGTTCAGTTGCAAATACTGTAACAACTGGAGCATTTACAATACCACTTATGAAAAAAACAGGATACAAACCATATTTTGCAGGCGCAGTAGAAGCCGCAGCTTCAACTGGAGGTCAGATTATGCCTCCTGTAATGGGTGCAGCAGCCTTTATAATGGCTGAATTTACTGGAATATCTTATTTACAGATAATTATTGCAGCAGCTATACCAGCTGTTTTATACTATTTTGCAGTTGGTACTATGGTTCATTTAGAAGCATCTAAACTTGGACTAGTTGGACTTCCAAAAGAGAAACTTCCTAAGGCAGGCAAACTTATGCTTACAAGAGGGTTCTTATTAATACCATTAGCCAGTGTAATATATTTCTTGATATCAGGAAATACACCAACACTTGCAGCATTTAAAGCGATTATAATAAGTGTTATAATAGCAATTATTGCAACATTGATAAGAAAAGATAAATCATTTACAATTAAAGACTTTTTCGGTGCACTAGAAGCTGGAGCAAAAGGCTCAGTTGGAGTAGCTTGTGCTTGTGCGAGTGCAGGTATGATAGTTGGAGTAGTAACACTTACTGGTCTTGGATTAAGACTTGCTGAGATTATAGTTACAGTTGCTCAAGGAAATTTACTTTTAACTCTATTCTTTACAATGATTGCTTCAATAATCCTTGGAATGGGACTTCCTACTACTGCAAAGTATATTGTACTTGCAACAATGGCAGTACCAGCATTGATAAAGTTAGACGTAAACTTAATGAGTGCACATTTATTTATACTATACTTTGGAGTAATTGCTGATATTACACCACCAGTTGCACTAGCCGCCTATGCAGGGGCCGGGATAGCTGGAGCTAACTCTATGAAGACGGGATTCCAGGCAGTTAAGATAGCCATGGCAGGATTTATTGTACCATATATATTTGTAATTAATCCTGCACTTATAATGGTTGATAAAATAGTTGGATCGACAGTAGTATTCTTACCATTTACTAAAGCACTTCCAGTAATAATATCTGCAGTTATTGGAATATTGTGTTTGGCCAGTGCAGTACAAGGCTATTTAATGATAAAAACAAATATTGTTGAGAGAATTCTTTTGGCAGGTGCAGCTTTAAGTCTTTTAAATCCAGGACTTTTAACTGATATTTTAGGATTAGTAGTTTTAATCGGAATATATTTAATGCAAAAAGCAAAAATGAAAAAGAAACAAGCAGTAGTATAAAACTTACCTGGGCTAAGCACTAAGCTATAGCCCAGTATTTTTTCAATAGATGATTTCATAGCGATTGACAAACCAGTAAATAGAATGTAAAATGTTTATTGTGACATGCACTCGTAGCTCAGTCGGATAGAGCGGTGCCCTCCTAAGGCATGTGCAGGGGTTCGATTCCTCTCGGGTGCACCATTTAAGGAGATTTTTATGGACGATTTCTATATGAAGCAAGCGATAAAAATTGCAAAAACCAGCACCTACGATGTTCCCGTGGGTGCTGTAATTGTATATAAAGATAAAATAATTGGACAAGGATATAATATGCGTGAAATATTAAAAGATCCGACAGCGCATGCAGAAATAATAGCGATAAAAGAAGCTAGTCAGTATTTGGGTGGTTGGAGATTAGTGGATTGCACTCTATATGTGACGCTTGAGCCATGTGCTATGTGCGCTGGTGCAATAGTTAATGCTAGGATTCCAAGACTTGTAATAGGCGCATGGGACCCTAGATTTGGATGCTGTGGTTCAGTTGAGGATCTAACAAGACACCCTAAGTTTAACCATAGAGTAGAGTTAAGTTATGGAGTCATGGAGAATGAATGTAAAGCGTTAATACAAGACTTTTTTAAAAAAATTAGAAAGAGGAGGAAAAAAATGAAGAAATTTATCGACTTAAGAAGTGACACTGTTACTATGCCAACAGATGAAATGAGAACAGCTATGATGGATGCTGAGGTTGGGGATGATGTATACGAGGATGATCCTACGGTTAAGAAGCTAGAAGAATTAGCAGCCGAAATGACAGGAAAAGAAGCAAGCATTTTTGTAACATCAGGAACTATGGGAAATCAAGTAGCAATTATGACTCATACATCATACGGAGATGAGATAATAGCAAATAGAAGATGCCATATTGTAACTTACGAAGTAGGTGCTGCAGCAAGATTATCTGGAGTAAATTATAGTTTGGTCGATAATCCAGATGGATTTATATACGGAAGAGATGTTGCAGAGAGGATAAGACATGAAAATATTCATTATCCAAAAACTTCTCTTCTTTGTTTAGAAAATGCACTTTCAGATGGGAGAGTAGTTCCACTAGAAGTTATGAAAGAAGCAAGTGATGTTGCAAGAGAACATGGAGTGCCCATTCATCTCGATGGTGCAAGATTATTTAATGCTGCATTAGCACTTAATGTAGATGCGAAAGAAGTGGCTAAGTATGCTGATTCTGTAATGTTTTGCTTATCAAAAGGTCTTTGCGCTCCAATTGGCTCAATGCTTTGTGGAACAAAAGAGTTTATAGAGAAAGCTAGAAGAATGAGAAAAATACTTGGTGGTGGGATGAGACAAGCAGGCGTAATTGCAGCACCAGGAATAATATCACTTGAGGTAATGACAAAGAGACTCCATGAAGATCATAATAATGCAAAGTATCTAGCTGAAGAATTATTGGAGTTTCCATTTATAGAATTAAACAAAGATAATGTTCATATAAATATGGTGTTTTTCTCAATAAAAAAAGAAGGTTTAGATACAGATAGTTTTACTAAATATATGCTAGAAAATGGAGTTAAGATAAACTCAGATGAGGACAATAATTATCGATTTGTAACAACAAATGATATTGATAGGGCTGATATAGATAGAGTTTTAGATTTAATTGGACAATACTTTAAGTAAAAAGCAGGGGATAAAGATGGAAGATTCCACTATAAAATATATAAAAACAGCCTGTACTCTAGATTGCTGGGATTCATGCTCAATAATAGCACAAGTAAAACATGGAGAGATAATTTTTCTAAAAGGAGACCCTAGAAACCCTGTCACAGGAGGATTTCTATGCGAGAAGGGATATAATCACCTTAAGATGAGAAAATATCCTGAAAGACTTCTAAAGCCTCTTATAAAGGAAAATGGAGAATTTCGACAAGCATCATGGGATGAAGCGCTAGATAAGGTTGCAGAAAAACTAGATGAACTTAGAAAAATGGGTCAGACGACTGCACTTTTGTATATAAGTGAGTTTGGAAACTCCGGTGTGCTTAAAAAAGCTGATCAAAGATTTTTCAATGCCTTTGGTGGGGTTACCATGCCCATTGGGAGCCTTTGTGCAGGTGCTGGAAATGAAGCGCAACGATATGACTTTGGGAAAGCTCTGTCTCATGAACCATCAGATTATATAAATAGCAAAGTAATAATAATATGGGGTAGAAATCCTGTTGCAACAGGGCCTCACTTGATTCCGGCAATTAAGACTGCTAGAGAAAATGGAACAAAGATAATTACAATTGACCCTTTAGAAACTGAAACCACAAAGATTTCAGACCAACATATCGCCCCAAATCCTGGGAGTGATGGAGTTCTTGCTCTTGTAATGGCAAATTGGATAATTCAAAATGGATATGTTGATAAAGAATATATAAATAAAAATACTTTTGGATATACTGAATTTGCGGATTCAGTTAGTGGATTTTCACTCGAAATAGGAGAAGAATTAACTGGAGTTCCAAAAGAAATAATAAAGGAGCTTGCATACAGTTATGCTCACTTAAAACCATCAGCAATTATTTTAGGCTTTGGAATCCAAAGATATTCAAATGGAGGCGACACAGTAAGGGCAATAGATGCACTAGGAGCACTTACAGGAAACATTGGAAGATCAGGTGGAGGAGTAAGTTACAATAATTCAGTATCAGAAGGGCTTATAGATACTGAATACTTAACAGGAAAAAGCCTTGCAAAACAGACTAGGACATATAAAAGGCCACTTCTTGCTGATTTTATACTTACCGAAAATGATCCTTCTGTAAAAATGATATACACGGCAAGAGCAAATCCTATAAACCAATCAATGGATACCAAAAAACTTCTTCGCGCATTTAAAAAAGTAGATTTTAAAGTAACTCTTGATATGTTTTTAAATGATACAGCACAGCTTTCAGATGTTGTGTTGCCAGTTAAACATTTTCTGGAGGAAGATAATATAGTTATGCCTCCAACAAATCATAGTTATATAAACTACTGTAACAAAGCACTAGAAGCACCAGAAGGAGTATTATCAGAACTTGAAATATTAACGGAGCTTGCTAAAAGATTAAATCTGTCTGATTTTCCAATAATGAATTCAGAAAAATGGTTAGAAAAAATCCTTAGACCTATGAATGAAGATTTTAATATAAAAATGGATAAATTAAAAGATCAACCAATAAAAGTTCCAGGGATATTAGAAATCCCCTGGAGTGATGGAGTATTTAAAACCCCGTCTGGAAAGTACGAGTTTTATTCTAAACTCGCAGAAAGTGAAGGTTTCTCCCCAATAGCTCAGTATTCTAGTATAAAGGCTAAGCCTAGTAATGATTACCCATTTTACTTAATTACACCTCACTTAAGAGGTTCACTTCATTCTCAACATTTTGTGCTAAGAGGAGAAGATCATAAGCCAACAATCTATATAAATCCACAGAGTGCAAAAGACTTAGGTTTAAATGACAAAGATAATGTAAAGATAAGCACTGAAACAGGATTTATTAATGCAATACTGGAATTTGATGAGAAAATGCTTTCTGATAGAGTAAAGATTTATGAAGGTGGATGGTTAAAACGAAATGGTGGCATAAACAGACTTATACCCGAGATATATTCTGAAATGGGTATGCATGCAGCGTACTACGAAGTAGTTTGCAAAGTTGAAAAAATCGATATATAACGTAGATTGGAAATCAAAGGAGAGATGTCTGAGTGGTTTAAAGTGGCGGTCTCTAAAACCGTTGTGCAGTTTAAGTTGCACCGTGGGTTCAAATTTCACTCTCTCCGTCATATCAACACTTTAAGAGTTTTGAGCTTTTCACAAATTAAAGAATTGTTGCCCACCTGTTGCCCATTTTGGGCAACAGGTTTTTAATATGGGTAAGAAATTATTAGAATAAACTAGCCGTAGTGGCTAGGTACAAGTGGAAAGAATATTGATATGATGAAATTATATTAGGAGGAGAGGGTTAGTTGATAAAATTATTAGAGAGCCTGTCTATTTTAATTATACTTATGTCAATAGTAAACTGCTAAAGTTACGACTCGCGATTTTAATAATTCTATAAATACTAGCCGTTTCGAATAGGTTCAAAAGTTAAAATTATTGATATAGTTATAAGAAGGAAATATATAAGTCTTAAAACATTAAGAATAACAAAGCAATAAAAGAGGATTTAATGATTCAAGTCACTAGCGATTATTAAAGGAGGGATGAAAATGAAGAAAAACATAGGCTTATTAACATTACTTATTGGGATTCTAATTTTAGCAGCTTGTGACAATTCTAAAACTGAGATTATAGAAAATAACAAAACAAAGTCTGTTTTGCCTCTTGTTCAAGACTCACAAAGCAAAAAAGATGAAGAGAAGGTAATTTCTCCACCTGATTTAGATACTGAAGAAGGAGTTAGAGAATATCTTATAGGTGAATGGGAATGTAATATAGAATATATTAGTAATATCGTTGCCAATATGACTATTCATGAGGATTTGGATTTTGAATTATCGTTTTATGATTCAAATACAAATGAAGCCAAAGGGGATTACAAAGGGAATATAGTATTTAAGAGAATATATAGAGATCCAGATGATGCACCTGATATGATTACTCTACAATTTGATGATGATAATTATACAGAATCTGATTATTATTTCTTTCATAGAACAATTTATGATGGAAAGAGAGTTATGTCCCTATTTTTCGCAGGAGCTTATGATTCTGTTTCTGAAACTTTAAGCTTTGAAGGAAGATATAATTCCATTTTTGATATTCTAAGAGGACATTATGATGGTGAGTATAATATTAGCCATGTAATGCTTGAAAAAGTAACTGGTGAAGTTACTCAAGAAAAGCCACGAAAAAATGATGACTTCTATGCAGTCTTTTGGGGTGATGGGGTTCCCTATGAAAGTATTTGGCTAGATGCGGTTGAATGGACGCCACGAGAGGAAGGTTATGACCCGAATTATCCTGTACCAATGATAGTTAATGAGAATGAAGAAGCAGAAAGTGTGCTTTATAAAATAGACCAGGATAGAAAGTTTGATATTTTAGGTGATGATGTATTTAAGGGGGATGTCTACTATGTAGAAACAGATGAAAAAGGCAATATAATTAGCTTAATAGGAGCAGAGTATAAAGAATTTCTTGAAGAGAGCTCAGAAGAGTATATGGATGAAATAAAAGAGATGATCTTCTTTATTGTAGAGGATATAGGTGAAATACAAGAATATTTAAATAATGGTATGTCTATTCTCTTTACTGGAGAAACTATTATAATTGATGGGGAAGAATGCTATGAAATTGATTTAGGAACAAATCATGACGATATTTTTACAAGAGAGCTACATTATGCTGTGAATATAACTACAGAGCAGGTATATGAGTACGATGTTTTAAATGATGAATGGGAAGAAAAATAGTAAAATTATCAACTTTTAGGAGTGTTAGAGATAAATTCTAACACTTTTTTTTCTTTAACCAATGCATTGTTTTTTAGCATTTAAAAACTAGCCGCACCGGCTAGGTACAAAAGAGGAAATACTTGATATTATTAAAATACAAGATATAGAAAGTTTGAGCAGGCAAAAGTAAAGTAGTAAAGGGGGGAAATCTATGCGCATTGTTGTAATGGTAATGAAACGCAAACCCATTGCTCAGGGTTTTATAAACAACCTTGAAGGCAGCTCAGATATTAACCTGGTCTATGAGCCCTACTATCATAAAACAATTGCAACTATAAAAGAATATAATGCTAATGTGGCTCTTATTGAAGTAGCGGAAGCAGGTCCTTATGACATTGAATATTGCTTAGTCTTATGTAAAGAACTTAGGGAAAAGGCCCCATCCTGCAAACTAATCTTAATGTGCTCAGACCAGGATGAAGAAACAATCAAACTTGTAGTAGAAGCTAAGGGGAAAAAAGAAATTGATGACTTTGTATTCTTTGATGTGACTATTGACTATTTGACATCAAAATTAATATCAATATAAATATTAGTGTTTTTAATACAAATAAATAAAAAAGGTTGAGGGAAAAAGATGAAAAAATTAAAAAAACTATTTCTTATAGTCTTAATTTCATTAGTAACAGTAGTAGGATGCACTAATAAAGCTGAGGAACCTGTAATAAAAGAAAATGTTTTAAAAGAAGAGACTATTGAAACACCTGCAAAAGAAGATGTTAAAGCAGAAGAAGTATCGACTAGGAAAATTAGGTTAAAAATTAGCGATCCATTTTTAGAGAAACTTCCTCCTAATCCTAGAGCTGAGGATATAGGTCTATACATTAGAGACAATATTGCGAAAGGGAGTAAAGATGAAGCTGATAAAATGGTTGAATGGTTGTTAATATACCAAAATGAAAACAAAACTGCTTATAATGAAAAGATTGAAACAAGTGAATATACTAACGCTTTAAATATTGATATGGGGGGAGTGGTAGCTAAATCTAAGTTAGACAATATTAAAGATGAGAATATAAGAAATTATTTTACTAGCCTTATAAACAGCTTTTTAACTGTTGAATATCATTATGAGTATCCTGTGGTTGAAACTAATTGGGATGATTTAATGGCCTATTCATCGTATTTATCAGACGATTTTAGAAAAATTATTGAGCTTAACAAAAAAGTTAGCAATTATGAATACGATAGATATGAACTTGATGTTAGCGGACTTTCAAAAGATATAATTACAGTCGAAGAAATTATAGAAAAGAGTAACTCTACTTTTGTCAAATGGATGGCACATGATTTGTATAGATCTCTAATACTTAATATTTCAGCGGGACCAGAAAACTCTTATATATACCTTTACCAAGATAAGACTAGTAAAGAATATAAAGACCTAATGGGGTTAAAAACAAAATATCCAGATAGCCTGCTTGCAGAAATAATAGAAGAGATTATCCAAGTAGAAGGAGAAGATACTGAGGAAGCTATTGAGATAATTTTAAAAAAATTGCAGTTTGGGTTGAATTCTGATAATTATTTTGAAGTTATTAGAAGAGATAACCAAGGCGGAGAATATGATCTTATAGAGATGGGTTTTCCATCAGACAGTGAGAAGCAAAAGAAGATTAATAGTATTATAGAGCTAGATACACAACATTTTATCGAAAATGCATCAAAAGATAAAAAATTTATCTTTGATATTATACCAGAATATCAAACAGATAGGTATATTTCATACAGAGGTATTTTAAACACAATAGATCTTAATGGAAATGATGAGTACACTGTTATTTACAGGACCCTTGACTATAAAGAAGAGAGATATATTTCATTAGAAGACTACTTTGATGCTGATTTTGTATTTATACAAGATTTCATTGAAAAATTATCAGGACAAAAGCTGGACACTATACCTGATTTTCAACTTATTAGATCTGGCATAGAGCTAATCATAGATAATGGTATGGATAATAAAGAATACATCTACTTAGCCCACAAAGATCTTCTACAATACTTTAAACTTGAAGAATTAATAGGGAGCTATTAGTAAACACAAAATTTAAAAAGGAGGTTTTTATAAATGAGAAAAAGTCTTAGCCTAACATTAATAGGAGTCGTAGTACTTAATGGCCTTATTATTAGTAGACCGAGTATTGCGTACTCAGCAGAATTAGAGATAAAATGGCTAGAAAAATCTTATGACTATATAAGAATGTATTCAGAAGGACTGGCTGCTGTTGAATTAAATGGCAAATATGGATTTATTGATAAAACAGGAAAAGAAGTGGTGGTATTAAAGTATGACTATGTTTCTGAATTTAAAGAAGGTATTGCAAATGTTGCTTTTAATGGCAAATATGGCTATATAGATAAAACAGGTAAAGAAGTTGGGAAAATAAAATACGGTAGTGCAGGTTATTTTTCAGAAGGTTTAGGAGAGGTAGAAGTAGATGGTAAGTGGGGATTTATAAATAAGGAAGGTAAAGAAGTTATACCACCTAAATATGATAATGTTATCAATTTCTCCGAGGGCTTAGCCATGGTAGGATTTAGAGAGGGTAAGTGGGGATATATAGATAAAACAGGAAAAGAAGTCATACCACTAAAGTATTATGATGTAGAATTCTTCTCAGAGGGTTTGGCCCCGGTAGCATTAGAGCGTGAAAGCACTTTTAAGGTTGGTTTTATAAATAAGGCAGGGGATGAGATAATACCATTTAAATATGGATCCGCAGGTTATTTTTCAGAAGGCCTAGCTTGGGTAGAGTCTGATGGGAAGTATGGTTATATAGATAAAACAGGAAAAGAAGTAATACCACTTAATTATGACAATGTAAGTGATTTCTCAGAGGGATTAGCTAGAGTGTTATTAGGTGATAAAGTTGGTTATATAGATAAACTGGGAAGAAAAGTAGTTGACTTTAAATATGATAAGTCGTGTGATTTTTCAAACAGTCCATCAACAGTTCTTCTAAGTTATAATTATGCAAGTGACTTTACTAATGGACTAGCCAAAGTAAAATTAGGTGAAAAAAGAGGTTATATAGATAAAACAGGAAAAGAAGTAGTAGCTGTAAAATATGAATGTGCAAATGAATTTTCAGAAGGACTAGCCAGGGTCTTATTAAATTCTGAATATGGCTATGTAGATAAAACAGGTAAGCTAGTGATACCATTAAAATATGATAAGTCAGAAGATTTTTCAGAAGGCTTAGCTAGAGTCCTATTAAATGGTAAATATGGATATATAGATAAAACGGGGAAAGAAGTTCTACCAATAAAGTACGATGATGCCAGCTTTGTATTTGTAGAAGGGGTATCTATAGTCAAGCTAGGAGACAAAACTGGAATATTGAAAAATCCCCTATTAGAAAAAGAAAAAGTAAAAGTGGAGAAAAACACAGAAAAGTCTTTTATAGCAAACCCAACATCATCAAAAGTATTAGTTAATGGCAAGGATATATCTTTTGAGGCCTACTTAATAGAAGGAAATAACTACTTTAAATTAAGAGATTTGGCAAGTGTTATTAGCGGAAGTAAAAAGCAATTTGAAGTAAGTTGGGATGGGGATAAAAAAGCAATCAACCTTATTTCAAACACAAAATACACACCGGTTGGAGGAGAATTGGCAAAGGGAAAAAGTGAAAACAAAACACCTATATTGAATACATCTGCCGTATATAAAGATGGTAGCCAAGTAGAACTTCTTGCTTATACTATTGATAATAACAATTATTTTAAATTAAGAGATATAGCAAAAGTCTTTGATATTGGAATTGCTTGGGATGGGGTCGCAAAAACAATTGCTATAGATACATCATTAAATTATATTGAAGATTAAGTAAATGGTATGCAGCTTACACTAATGAACAATATTTGTCCTTTGACATTAGGGTAAAAGTCGAAAACGGCACTGTAGAAGACTTTATGAAGTCTGATGCATGGAATACCCTTAAGACTACATTTGAACTTAAACAGCCTTAATACAATTGACCTTAATCTAGCAAATTTGAAGAGGAGGCTTATATATGAATGGAGTAAATAATACAAGTGCTAATCAAGTATGGCAAGTTTCTTTTAAAGAAATTCCTACAAGTTTAAGTATGCTTAAAGCTTTACCAGAATCAAGCTTAGAAGAACCACATAATACAGCTGCACTCTTAATAACAGCACTGTGCATGTGGCCAAAAGATAAAAAAGTTGCCCTTGAAATGATGAATTTTTTAAAAGGACCTCAAGGATTATCGACATACGATATACAGTTTATTAACGAGCGTCTAAGAGGAAAAGAATATTTGCCGTTTTCATATTTTTTAGGATCATCACCTGAAAATGGATATAAAGCTTCAATCCCCTATACAGTTACTATATCAACAGTGCCTAGCAGTTTTGATGAGAAAGGCTATGCTAAGCTTTATTTAAAATCAAGTGGTGCTGATAGCCCAAGACCTGTACAAGTTAGAAAGAAAGATTCTACTGGTGAGTGGTTTTTATGGGAGCAAATGTTACTTAGTGACATACGGATACCTGTTTCTGAAAATCCTTGGGCATAAAAATTAGAATAATCTAGTGAAATTATTCTAATTAAGAGGTTCACTTCATTCTCAATATTTTGTGCTAAGAGGAGAAGATCATACGCCAACAATCTATATAAATCCGAAGAGTGCAAAAGACTTAGGTTTAAATGATAAAGATAATGTAAAGATAAGCACAGAAACAGGATCTATCAATACAATGTTGGAATTTGATGAGAAAAAGCTCTCTGATAGAGTAAAGATTTACGAAGGTGGTTGGATAAAGAGAAAGGGTGGAATCAATAGACTTATACCAGAAATATATTCAAAGATGGGTATGCATGCAGCTTATTACGAAGTTGTTTGCAAAGTCGAAAAAAGCGATATATAATATAGATTGGAAACCAAAGGAGAGATGTCTGAGAGGTTTAAAGTGGCGGTCTCGAAAACCGTTGTGCAGTTTAAGCTGCACCGTGGGTTCAAATCCCACTCTCTCCGCCAAATACACACCGTGTATGTTCATAATTAAAGAATTGTCCTTAACCTGCTGTCCATTTTGGGCAGCAGTTTTTTTGAAGTTATCATAAATTTTAATTGAAATAGATAAAAGACTAGCCGTAACGGCTAGTGTAAACATAAAATATTTCTGATATATTAAAAATGAGAACTATTAGCGAGACCTATCCAATATACTGAGGGGATATTAATATGAAAAAAGTTGCTTTAATTACAACTAATAAAATACTGGCACAAAGCTTAGCGGTTGCTCTTAAGTCCATGCCAGATTCTAATTTTGAGTTTTTTATGTTGCTCAATCCATACCAGGCTTTACTTGATGCAGAAATTTTTGAAATTGATGTAGCCTTAATTGACTTTATGGATAGAGCTATAGATGAAGAAGAAACAATGATGCAGTTTTGCGAATTATTACATAAAAAATTGCCAGATATCCATCTGCTTTTACTTGTGTCACAAGATGATAAAGCAAGACGTGAACTAGCAACAGAAACAAAGAAGAAAGGAATTGTAGATGATTTTGTATTTTATGATTCATCACTAAAATATTTATTGGCAAAATTATCTGCATTCTAGATTATTGGTATAATTGCCAATAAAGTGGACAAAAGAACATAAATCAGATATATTTAATGTAATACCAACATATATAATGAATCTAAGCAGGCTTTAATGTTTTTCATTGGGGGGTGTTTTTTTTCAAATCTATTTGTGCTAATGCTGTAAAGCTTTCAAGTCTAGTTTTAATTCTAACTCTCATGATATTCACAGTTATTTTAACCGGCTGTGAGGAAAAAGCAAAGTCCAATTCGGTTATATGCAATCTGGACGATTATTCGCTTTACCCAAAAATAGTGGAACAAATATTACCTACATATACAATTAAACAATCTGAGATTAAAGCATATTATACTGTAGATGGTGGATTGACTACGGAAGCCTTTGATACACAAGCAGATGGTGCGCTCCAAACAGGCATTGCTAAATATTGGGATCCTCACTATCTTGCAACGGTTATTATTGCAATCGACCGTGATCAAACTGAAACGAGAGTTACTAGTTGGAATGATTTATCAAAAATCGAAGAAGAAGTCGCCTTTTCTAAGACCCCAGGCAATGATCAAATGTTAATAGCTGCTATGTCCTACGGTTTAGAAGGCGAAGATTACACGTTGGAAAAAGCAATCAAACTATTGGCAACTCTTCATAAAAATTCTCGTCTTAATATGGATACATTCAATTCTCCAATTATTATATGTTATGACTACCAGGCAACTGCGCTTATAGAAGATGGGCGTAATATAGAAATTATAGTTCCCAAAGAAGGGACATTTACATACGAAAAAGGTTTACTTTCTAATGAAAATCTTGTTTTTGAAGAAAATGTAGATAAATTATTATTTGAAAGCAAATTCAGACTATTAGATGGACAAAGTGATTTATCTGTTTATCCAGATAAAGAAGCCTATTTGCCTGCTGTCAGAGTTAAAGATTATGAACACTTTGCAAAAATCACTCAAAATGTTAGCCCTTTAATCCAGAGAGAAGTTCTAAATTCTAAACGGTTTATGTCAATTAACTTTCGGGAAAATCTTTTTTCAGCTTTAATATATATGACTTTGGTTACTATCTGGGTATCGTGGATTCTACGCCGTTCTATGCAAAAAGAGATAAGTTATGCAGCTTTTTTCACAGGAATAATTCTAAATATGTGGGCTCTAGTACGTTTGATTAAATACCAAGTGGTAGTAAATGAATCTCTTTCCAGGTATTTATGGTACTCCTATTACATTTTCCAGTTATCTTTGCCATTAGTAGTACTATGGATGGCATGGGCGATTGATAATCCTAAAAATGAAATTTTTCCACCTAAATGGTTAAAGAAAATGTTAGTTTTAATTGGAGTATTAATCATATTAGTTTTTACAAATGATATACATGGATTTGTGTTTAAATTGGATTTAAATAAGCCAGATTGGGCTATTAATTATACCTACGGTTTTGGATACTATATTGTACTTTTTGTATGTATGATGAATATTGCTATAGCTTTTGCCATACTCTTGAAAAAAAGCATAAAGAGCCCAAGAAAAAAAAGATTTATTTTTCCTCTTGGCGTGTTTGCTATTTTTGGTATTTACAATTACAAATATATAATTAGAGAACCATTTGTCTATGAAACTGATCTTACAATAGTCACTGGAGTTTTTGTATTGCTTATGTTTGAATCATGCATACGTTCAGGTTTGATACCTGTAAATACTAAATATATTGATATTTTTACAAGATCACCACTTAAAATGCAAATTATAAACAAAGAAAGCGAAGTGGCAATATCATCCTTCTCAGCAGCATTAATTAATAAAGATATTATTGAAAGAGTTATAGCTTCATCACCTGTGCCAGTGTTACAAGATGATGAATCTCTATTATTTGCCAATCCAATTCCGGGTGGATATGCCTTTTGGAATGAAGATATTACTAAAATACAAGAGTTGCATCGAGAAATTCAGCAATCTAATGAAAAATTAACAGAGGCCAATATTATCCTAGCTGAAGAAGAAAAAATAAAAAGGTCAATTATTGAAAAAAAAGAGAAGAAACATTTAATGGAGCAGTTAGAAGTTGAGATAGCTGAAAATATAGAAAAATTGACAAAGAGGATAGAAAAATTAGAGCACTCAGAAAATCATTTGATTGAAACTAATGGTATTGCACTATTACTATGTTATATAAAACGAAGATGTAATTTGTTTTTTAAAGAGAAAGAAACAACTATAAGTGATACAACTGAACTAATAATATATATAGAGGAACTAAGTGAAATAGCAAAATATTCGAATGTTCAAATTGTAACTGTAAACCAAATAAAAGAAAGAATTCCTGTTAGATATGCTACATTATTCTACGATTTTTTCTATACTTTAACTGAATTAGCAGTTCAAGAGCATTGTCCATATATAATTGTAGAGCTAGCAATTGAAAATGAATGGACAACTATGAGACTCCTTCCATCAGTTGATATAGGATTATTAAAAACCGAGTCAAAACTTACAGACGCAATCTCAATGGCAAAGGGAAAAATTGTAAGAAAAAGTATTGAAGATACATTTGGCATCAGCATTTCTTTTCCGAAAGGAGGAGTAGAAAATGATTGAGTTTTATGCTGCTTCATGGGCAACTCGAATTTTTATTACATTTCTATTTGGTATCGGAGTTATAGCTCAAACACTAGCTATCATTCTACATTTTTATCGTTCTGATCGTACTATTAGACGTTTTTTTGAGCATTTTTTTGAAGTTTTTATACTAGGAGAAATACTTATATTGTCTCTTCTACATGGGGAAGTAATAACTGGATATAGAAACGGAATTGTTATACCAGAGGGGTATGAAAATGCTAGAATTATAGTTTTTATGTTTATCCTAGTACTGGGTGTAGTCGTATACTTTTTTAATAAATCCTTGATTTCAATAAATGTTATAATAGCAACTTTAGTATCCTTGCCTTTTGTTGAGACTATTATGGGCACTGCATTTCCATGGTTTTTTGTTGTAGTTTTAGTATTCTTGTTGATCAGGAGCATTAAAATGTGCATAAGCAATTTCATTGCAATAAGGACAAATATCTCCGCATTGTCGATTATGCATGCAGTTGATACCATGCATACAGGCATATTGTTTTGTGAAGGTGATGGGTATACAATTCTTTGTAATCACCAAATGCAAAGATTAATGCTGCTAATAACAGGTAAAGTATTTCGTGATTCCTTAAAATTTTATGAAATGCTAGTATCAGATAAATATATTTCGCAATATGAAAAAGTACAGCTAGAGGGACAGGTTGTTTACATTTTGCAGGATAAAACTGCATGGATGTTTACTAAAACAGAGAAACTTTTTAGAATGAAAAACTGTATTCATATTTCCGCTACGGATGTAAGTGAAAATTGGGCATTAACAGCTAAGTTACAGCTCCAGGAACAGGAACTAAAAAACAAGAGTAGTAGATTAAAAAATACAATTGCTAATTTACAGATTTTAAGCAAAGAAAAAGAAATTGAGGATGCTAAAATGCGTGCGCATGATGTTTTAGGTCAGCGTCTTACTCTACTTCTTCGGATGATACAAAATGAAGATAATTTGGACTATAATCTATTAAAATCAATGTCAAAAGGACTATTAGAGGAATTAAAAGCAGAACATGAAGAAAATAGTGCTGTAGATGAGTTAAAGAGCATTCAGCAAATATTTAATTCTATTGGAGTAGACATTAACTTTAAGGGGCATCTTCCAGAGGATGAAGAACGTGCGGGTCTGTTTGTAGATATAATAAGAGAAGGTTCTGCAAATGCCGTAAGACATGGTTTTGCAACAAGGATTGATATAGAGTCAGAGGAAATGGATTATTCATATAATCTTAGAATATCTAACATTGGTCACACAACAACTGAACCAATTACTCTAGGTAGTGGTATCAAATCAATGAGAAAAATGGTAGAAGCAAGAGGCGGAAAATTAAAAGTCATACCATATCCACAGTTTACATTGTCTGTTGTTTTACCAGGAGGTGACATATATGGATAAAGTACTTATTGTTGATGACCATGAATCAATGTGTGATTCACTATTTAATGCACTTACAGGTACAGATAATTTTTTAGTAGTGGGCAGTTTAAAAAATGCCCTACATGCAGAATTATATTGTATGAAACTTAAACCAGATTTAGTCCTTATGGATGTTTGTACAGAGGGTGGGGCATCAGGCTTGGATGCAACAAAGGAGATAAGGAAAAAACACCCTCATATAAAAGTAATAGTAATGTCAGGCTTTGATGAAATAACCTATGCACCTCGGGCAAGGGAAGCAGGAGCGCATGCCTTTATTTACAAAAGTAAAAGTTTGGACTATTTTGTAGAGGTAGCTAAAGGAGTTATGGAAGGTAAACTGTATTTCCCGGAACCAAAAATCATTGCTACAACAAGGGGAGAAGCTCCATTATCAGAAAGAGAAATGGAAGTACTCAGGTTAATGTGTAAACATATGACAAACAAAGAAATTGCAGAGGAGCTTTTTATTTCTGAGCATACAGTCAAGTATCATAAATCAAATATGCTAGCCAAAACAGGTTTTGATAAGGCGATAGACCTTGCATTTTATATGATTGCAAATGGGTTAATTAATCCTCTATACTAAATAAAAATCAAAGAATTGGAAAACATAAAAAAACAGGTCATTTTGATCTGTTTTTTATGTTTTTGCTAAAAACCTAGCCGCTACGGCTAGGTTCAAAAGGAAAAATACTTGATATTATTAAACTGTAATATGAAATAAACTTGAAAATTGAGAGAAATCATAAAGAAAACACAAGAAAAAGTTAGGAGGGATAGAACATGCCAAATATTGTGTTGATTATGCAACGCAAGGTGATAGCAGAGGGTTTAATGATTAAACTTCGAGATAGTCCAGATATAAGTTTGGTTTATGAGCCTGATTATCATGAGGCAATTACTATTATTAGGAATTATGGTGCAAAGGCTGCACTTATTGAAGCCACAGAATCAGGTCTTTATGATATGGAATATTGTTTGTACTTATGTAAAAGGCTCAGAAGCGAAATACCGGAATGTAAGTTACTCCTAATGTGTTCAGAGCAAGATGAAAAAAGCGTTAGAAAAGTAGTAGAGGCCAAGGGAAAAAAGGAGATAGACGATTTTGTCTTCTATGATGTGACGATTGATTATTTGGCTTCGAAGTTAACATCATTATAGAAATTACAAAAGTTTTAGAAAAATAAAAGGGGGAATTAACTATGGGAAATTTAAAAAATAGGAAAAACTTTGTAGCAATGTTACTAGTATTTACTTTAATATTTTGCTTGATCCCAATCGGAAATTTCAAGGTACTTGCTGAAGAGGGAGATTACTCTTTAGAAGTTAAAAAATCAGCAGATAAAACAGAATTTGAACAAATAGAAGAAGTAATAACATACACTTATAGTCTAAAGAATACGGGAAGATTACCAATAGACTTGGGGAATCCTACGGGGTATGTAACATTAACATTAGTAGATGACAAAATAGGAACAATAGATTTAAGTTCAGCACCAGAGCAACTTCTACCAAATGAATCTTTCAGTGTAAATGCAGAATATAAAATTACTCAAAATGACATTAAAGCAAGAAAAGTAACAAATGAAGTAACGGCAACTTTAATAGTAGCTAATGATTTCTCAGAAGATACAGATACACTAACATTACCAATGTTTGAACCTTATCCAGAACTAGAAATTATAAAATCAGCAGATAAATCAAGCTTTTCATCACTAGGAGAAAAAATTACATACAAATATAGAGTAAGGAATATAGGAAATGTACCAATAGAAGGATCAATGGGAGCAACTGTGGGGCCATTTACACTAATAGATAATATAATAGGCACAATTGATACAAGTTCAATGCCTTATATATTAAAACCAGGTGAAAAATTTGAGGTAACTGCAGAGTATAAAGTAATTCAAAAAGATATAGATGAAGGATTCATAAGGAATAGAGTAGATGTAGTTGGAATCTACTATGGTGAAGAAATAGATGCGCAAGATTCAGTAAAACTACCATACAAGATGGAAGAAGTAGTAAAACCAAAAATTGAAGATAAACTAAACATGAAGGATCATATACAATATTTTACTGGATACCCAGATAACACAGTTAGACCTGAAGCATTTATAACTAGAGAAGAAGTTTCTGCAGTGTTTTTTAGATTACTAACACCTCAATACAGAGATGTTTTAAACACTACAGCTCATAGTTTCAAAGATGTTAAAATTGGAAGATGGTCAGAGAAGCACATTGCTACCCTAGCTAAAGGAAATATAATTCAAGGATATAAAGATGGTAATTTCAGACCAGCAGGCAACATAACAAGAGCAGAGTTGGCTACCATCGCTTCTAGATTTGATGATTTGACACCATTTATAAGTAACAAGTTCACAGATATAGAAACTCACTGGGCAAATCAATATATAAATTCGGCATCAGAAAAAGGATGGGTAAATGGTTATGAAGATGGTACTTTCAAGCCAGATCAATTCATCACTAGAGCAGAATTTGTAACTCTAGTAAACAATGTATTAAATAGGAAAGTTATGAAAGAAAATATTTTACCAAATGCAAAACAATTTTCAGATTTAAGTAGTAGTAAATGGTACTACGAAGCAATGCAAGAAGCAATAAATAGTCACAATTATACTAGAGAACAAGATGAAGAATATGAAATATGGACAGATATATATTATCCAACATTAGAAATGTAAAAAGTTTGGAAATAAAAGGGGGTCAATCGAAATGAAGAAGAGAAAATCACTAGCCATCTTTATGTCAATTGCAATGGTACTTAGTTACATGCCTAGTATAGTATTTGCAGAAAGTGAAATTAAAACAATGGATACTAGCATGGAATTTATGGATATGCCACAAGAAGGTTTTTGGTCCACACAAGCACTAAGAGAAGCAGTGAACAATGGTCTTTTAAATGGTTTTGTTGAAAAGGATGGTAGCTATATCAGACCAAATGATCCACTGACAAGAGCTCAATTAGCCACTGTAGTAAACAGAGCTTTTGGAGCAAATGAAACAATATCCATTCAAGGAGCAAAAGATGTAACTCAAGGTTTATGGTACTACAAAGATATAGAAAAAGCAGTAAAAATGGGAACTCTAAAACTAGCCGAAAATATGCGCCCAAATGATAATGTCACTCGTCAAGAGGCCTTTACTATTTTAGGAAGAGCTTTAAAGATGGATGATGGTTCTAGATCAGACTTACTTATGTTTGGAGATTCCTCAAAAGTTTCAGACTGGGCAGTTTCTGGAATGGGATCCATGGTAAAAGCAGGATACATTAAAGGAGACAATAATTTACTTGCTCCAACTGCTAATATGACTAGGGCTCAATTTGCAGTTATTATTAACAATCTTATAAAAGAGTATATTAAAACTCCAGGAGTAATTAACAAGGTAGCATCAGGTAATATCATGGTAAATGTTCCTGATGTAACACTAGAGGGTGTTACTATAAGTGGAGATCTAATAATAGGCGATGGAGTAGGAGATGGAACTGTAACACTAAAGGATGTAGAAGTTCAAGGGAATTTAATAGCCAGAGGTGGTGGTGTAGATTCTATAATAATCGCAGGAAATAGCGTATTAGGAAAGATTATTGTTGCCAAAGTAAATGGAAAAATAAGAATATTTGTAGAAGATGGAGCTGTAGTAAAGACTATTGAAGTAGATGATGGTAAAGATGAAGTAATTATTGAAGGTGAAGTAGGGACTCTAGAAATTGAATCATCTAACACTCCTATAATAGTTAGAAATGCAACTATAGCAAAAATAGAAGTTAATACCCAAGGTACAAGTAATATAAATTTAGATAAAAATTCGAAAGTGGATAGATTAATTATTGGATCATCAGCAACTGAGACTAAAGTGGAAGTTGAGGGTTCAATAAATAACTTTGAAACTGCAGCACCAAATACAGTGCTTTTGGGAAGAGGAACAGTTACAGATGCAAAAGTAAAAGATGGAGCAGATGGAACTAGCATAACCACACCTAATACTACAATAACAAATGGTGGTGCAGTAAGAGTAACAGGTGGTGGCGGAGATGCAGTCAAAGAAAATACTACTGAAAAAAACAATAATACAGGAACAGAAATAATTAACCAACCTAGTACTGGTGGAACTAGCTCAGGCGGAGGCAGTAGTAGCAGTGGTGGGAGTTCGGTGGTAGCTGTAAGTGCTATTACAGTTAGTCCTACAACAATGGATTTAACTGTAGGCGGAGGAGCAGGAACTATAGTAGCAACAGTGTCACCTGATACAGCAACAAACAAGAATGTTACTTGGGCATCAAGTAATAATGCTGTAGCGACTGTTGCTAATGGTGTTGTTACTCCAGTAACAGCAGGAACAATAACAATTACAGCAAAAACTGTAGATGGTGGGTTCGCTAAAACAATATCGGTAACAGTTAAAGCAGCACCAGTAACATTAAATAGCATAGCAATAATAACACCAGCAACTAAGACAATTTATACAGTTGGTGAAACTTTTGATATCACAGGCCTAGTAGTAACAGGAACCTATAGTGATGCAAGTACAAAAGCAGAAACAATTACAGTAGCTAATGTAACTGGATTTAATAGCGCAGCGGCGGCAGCAAGTCAGACATTAACAATAACAGTTGGTGGCAAGACAACTAGCTATGTTATCTCCATAGTCAAAAAGACTGGACCAATATTAACAGGTGTTACAGCAGACAATACTGCCAACACTATAACAGGTATGACTGCAGCTATGGAATTTTCAGTTGATGGGGCAAAATGGGAAGAATATAATGAGACTACACCGAATTTGCCTGATTTAACAGGAGATGTATATTTGCAAGTTAGATTTGCTTCAACGGATACACATGAAGCAGGTGCTGCAACAACATTTAATTTTACAGCAGCAACACTTGAAAGTATAGCAATAAAAACGCCAGCTACTAAATTGGTGTATAAGGCAGGAGAAGCACTTGATATTACAGGTCTAGTAATAGAAGGTACCTACAGTGACGAAAGCAAAAAGAATGTAGCAATCACAGCTGCAAATGTAAGTGGATTTGACAGTACTACGGTAGTAGCAAGTCAAACATTAACTGTAACAGTTGATGGGAAAACAACTACTTATACAGTAGAGATCCAAGCAGCAACACTTAGCAGTATAGCAATAAAAACACCAGCTACGAAGCTGGTGTATAAAGTAGGAGAAACACTTGATATCACAGGGTTGGTAATAGAAGGAACCTACAGTGATGGAAGTAAAAAAGACGAAACAATAACGGCTGCAAATGTAACTGGTTTTAATAGTTCTGCCGTAGTAGCAAGTCAGACTTTGACAGTAACAGTTAATGGTAAGACAGTTACCTATAAAGTAGAAATTAAAGCAGCAACATTAGAAACTATTGCAGTAAAAACGCCAGCAAGTAAATTGGTATATACATTAGGAGAAACACTTGATATTGCAGGTTTAGTAATAGAAGGGACCTACAGTGATGGAAGCAAAAAAGACGAAACAATAACGGATGCAAATGTAAGTGGATTTGATAGCTCAGCTGTAGTAGCAAGTCAAACATTAACCGTAACAGTTGATGGCAAGACAACTACCTATACAGTAGAAATTAAACCAGCAGCGACACTTAGCAGCATAGAAGTAAAAACGCCAGCAACAAAACTAGTCTATGCTGTAGGAGAAACACTTGATATTGCAGGTTTGGTAATAGAAGGGACCTATAGTGATTTAAGTAAAAGGATTGTATCGATTACCTCTTCGAATGTAAGTGGATTTGATAGTTCTGCCGTAGTAGCAAGTCAGACATTAACCGTAACAGTTGATGGCAAGACAACTACTTACACAATAGAGATCCAAGCAGTACCAGTAACAAGTGTAACCCTAAGTCAAGCAACAATGAACCTAAAAATTGGCGCAGGAACTGGCACTTTAAAAGCGACTATAGTTCCGGCCAATGCAAGCAACAAGAATGTTACTTGGTCATCAAGTGCGCCTACAGTAGCAACAGTTGTTAATGGGGTAGTAACTCCTTTAACAACAGGAACAGCAACAATTACAGTAACCACTGCAGATGGTTCTAAGACTGCTACTTGCATAGTAACCGTAACGGCAGCTAATATTGCTACTAAAGTTTCAGTGAACGGTGGAAAAATACTTCAGTCTGGTCTTCAATATTTAGTAAATGGTGAGCGGGCAGAGACAGGAACATTAGGTAGTGGCGGTTGTACTGCATACTTTGATCTCGCAACTGGCATTCTGACCTTGCATAACTATGATGGAGCAAACATCCTGGCTGAAGGCGTTGGGGCAAAGGATCTTATCATTAAATTGATAGGAACGAACAAGGTTACAGGAACGACTACAGGAATTGAGAACCCTGCTGATGGAGATATCTATATTACCGCAGATAGTGATGCTACATTGGAAGTTATTACTAGTGCATCTCAAGATAGTTATGCCATATCATCGCAATACGATTCAAGTGGCACAAAGGGGTCTGTGGTCATTGGCGGCAAGGCTAAGGTGACAGTAAGTGCAACCTCGGATACTAAGCAAGCAATAGGAATATTTGCACGTGAGGATGTTAGCATTCAAGAAGATGCTTATTTTACAGCAGCAATTAATGCAAAAGTGGAAATGGATGGGTACGGAATATTAGCAAAGAAGAGCCTAACCATAAACACCACTGGGGATATTAGCATTGATTGTTCACAGAGTCAAAAAGGAGTATGTCTATACTCAACCTTAGATCTAAATCATGTTAATTTAATGACTCTAAAGGCTCCGACTTCAGGTGGTTTTATCTTTGGTAGTCCAGATTTATCTGGAGTGGCTGTCAACATCAATACAGCAACTAAGCAAGCAAGCTATCGTAGCGGTATGCCATATAAGTTAGAAGTATTAAATGGTGTTATTGATAGTACATCAGTTTTAGGAGGAGTATCCGATAGCAGCGGCACTCATCAAGCTCTTGAAAATGATGAAATAATAATCAAAGCTGATACCATTGATTTATTCACATTTGATAAATGGACCAATGAAGATGGCAGCGAATTAAGTCCATCAATATTCACAATGGTCAATGCAGCTACTGGAGAAGCCAAAATTAAAATGCCTGCAGGAAATCTTAATATCAAGGCTAATTACAAATCAATGCTCTTTACAGAACAACCTCAATTCCATAGAGGTGATATGAAGATCACTTGGAATATAAAGAGTGCGGCAAATAGTGGATCTTTACAAAGGAAAACTGTAGAGACTTGGAGTGATTGGAAGACAATCGATATAGCTATTGGTGCAGGCACTAGAAGTATAAACAATAGTTCAGGTGACACAACAAAGTATGCACCAGATGGTACCTATCGCTTAAAGTTTGTTCTAAACAGTGGAGATGCTGGATTCCAGGAGCATTACAGCGATGAATTTGAGATCCTATGGGATGCACAATTAGAAGGCACAGTAGCTATTACTGGCACACCTATGTTTGGAGAAACCTTAACTGCAAATGCAACAATTACTTCAACAGAACCAGGTGAGCTTAAATATCAATGGTTTGCAGACACTGATGAAATTAGCGGTGCAACAAATCAAACTTTGGTGTTGGCAGAAGAACAAATCGGTAAGACAATCAAAGTAGAGGTTAGCTCACATAATTATAACTTACCAATCACAAATGAAGCAGGACCAGTAACCAAAGCAACTGCACCAGCAGCACCAATAGTTGTTGGCACAGCATTCACTCCAGCCGATGAAATATTAGTAGTTGGTGAAGTAGAAAGAATCATAGTAACAATTGGTGCAAATATGACTGGCGTTTATGAGTATTCAGTTGATAGTGGTTCAATTTGGTCTCAATTAGCAGCAGGATATATTAATGGATTAACATCCGCCACAACCTCAATCCAAATCAGGGTAAAAGAAACAACAACAACTGAAACGGGCGCTGTGGCAACACAAGCAGTCACAGTAACTGACATGATAGTGGTAGCAGATAAAACAGTATTAACAACAGCAATATCAGAAGCAAATACAAATAAAGGAACAGCAGTAGTAAGCACAGATGGAAGTGATGTATTACCAGCTAACAAGTGGGTAACACTAGCAGAAATGACAGCTTATACAACTGCTATAGCAACAGCTCAAGGAGTAGCAGAGAATACAAGTGCAACACAAACAGAAGTAAATAGTGCAGTAACAGTGTTAGCAACAGCAACATCAACATTCGATACTGCTAAGAAAGCTGGAACCAAAGTAGCACTAGACACAACACCACCAGTAATCACAGCAACAGATAAAATAGTACCGATTGCAAATTTAGCAGCATGGACAGAAACAGTATCTGCTACTGATGATGTTAATGGAAATATAACTTCTAATGTAGTAGCAACATATTTCCAGTCAGATGGATCAACATCACTTACAGACTTAGCAGCAGCAAAAACATATATTGGAGATGCAACAACAAACATATCCTTTGTAATAAAATACAATGTAAGTGACGTAGCTGGTAATGCAGCTACAGAAGTAGTTGTAACAATTACCGTAACTAAGGCTAATGTTCCTGATTCTATTTCAGTGGGTGGCAAAACATTAAATTCAACTAATCCTTATTTAATAGCTGATAATCCAGCATCGACAGGAACACTTGGAGGTGATAATTGTACAGCACATTTTGACCCAATAACTGGAGTCTTAAGCTTACAGGGCTATGATGGGGAAACAATTCAAAATATGACACCAGACAAGGCTCTTAACATTAAATTAATAGGAGATGATAATAAAATTACTGGCGGACAATTTGGAATATATAATTATTCTGGTGATATTCATATTACGTCAGATAGCGAAGCATCCTTAGAAATTAATCAGAATGGATCAAGCGGTAGCGCCACAATTGTAACTGGATGGGGAGGTCAGGGCACTGGTTCGGTAATAATTAGTGGTAAAGCTAAAGTTAAAGCATTAGGAATAACTACAAATGGTTTTATGAATGGGATTCAGGCAAGAAAAGATGTTATTATCCAAAATGAAGCTTCCTTTGATGCGACTCTAAAAGCTACAAGTAACACAGCTTGGGGGATATATGCGAATAATATTATAATAGATACAGTAGGCAATATAGATATCAACATTTCAAATAGTGTTAACGGTTATGGGATATACGGTAGTAATGTTATAAAGATAAGTAAAGTTAATTCCATGCTTATAACAATACCTTCAACAGGTGTTGCTAGTACAACCAATTTCACAACTGGAACAGTTGATGTATTATCGGGAGTTGCTGTCAACAAATCAACCACAGTAGCTAGCTACAGAAGCGGTACACCATATACGCTAGGGTTAGAAGGTGGCAATATTACATTAGCAACAGGAGAAGTTATAGGTTCACCACATCAATACCTAGTATATGACGAAATAACAATCCAATCTACAATATCTGAATCTAATTTTGATAGATGGACAAAAGCAGATGGTACAGAATTAATAGGATCATTATTTACAGGTAGTACTACTGCAAACTCAGCCACAGCAACAATTAAGATGCCAGCTGAAAGTCTTAGCATTAAAGCGAAAGTAAAAGACACAGTAATTGATATCGCAGCAATAACCGGAGTAACAGCGCCAGTAACAGGAGCAACTCCATTAACAACACCAATAGAAACAGCACAGTACACAGGAACTGTAGCTTGGAGTGGAAGTCCGGCAACATTTGCTGGAGATACAGTTTATACAGCAACAATAACACTTACACCAAAAGCAGGATATACATTAACAGGTGTGGCGGAAAACTTCTTTACAGTAGATGGAGCAACAACAGTAACTAATGCTGCAAATACCGGCGTAGTAGCAGCGGTATTCGCAAAAACAGTAGCCTTAAGCAATGATGCAGCATTAACATCCTCAATTGGAACAGTAGATAATACTGCTAACACAATCGTAGATGTACCATATGCTACAACATTAGAAGTTTTTAAGGCAGCAATTACACCAGCAACAGGTGCAACCTTTAAAGTGTACCAAGCTGATGGAACAACAGAAGCAACAGATCTAGCAAGTGGCTATAAAGTGATAGTAACTGCTCAAGATACAACTACAACTAAAACATATACTGTAACAGTTGAGATTGGAGATTTTGCAGGTGGGCTTGGAACGGTGGGTAGTCCTTATCAAGTATCTAATGCGGAGCAACTGAATAAGGTTAGAGATTATAAGCATCAGCGTTTGTACTTTACGCAAACTGCAAATATTGATCTTACATCTTATCTTGCTTCAGATGGAGCTGGTTATAATGGAGGTAAAGGTTGGGTTCCAATAGGTTCTAGTGAAACTGGATCAGAATTTAAAGGAAATTATGATGGTGCTAATTATACAATTACCGGGCTCACTATTGTAAGCTCAGAAGATTACCAGGGGCTTTTTGGAAATGGAGCTCAATATACAAATTTAAAAAACATAAAATTATCAGGAGTTAATATAAAAGGAAACTCTTATGTTGGTGGCTTAATTGGAAAATTTGGTTTTGGACAGTTAGAAAACTGCCATGTGTCAGGTAAAGTAGAGGGAACTGGAGACTTTGTAGGTGGTTTGGCAGGACTGTATAATAATAGCGAGATTGGCGAAGGCATGAAAAACTGCAGTACCTCAGTTGAGGTCATAGGCAACAAACATGTTGGTGGATTGGCAGGTTATAGTGGTTATACTACTATAGACAGCTGCTATTCAAAGGGATCAGTTAAAGGCGTTGAAAATGTAGGGGGACTAGTAGGTTATATGAGTTCAGCAGAGAGAGTTAAAGTATCTAATAGTTACTCCCTAGCTTCAGTCACAGGAACAGGTACAGGCAATAAGCCTGTAGGTGGGTTAGTTGGTTACAATAATAAAGCCATAGAAAATTGCTACGCTGTAGGTTTAGTAACAGGTACCGGAACCGGAACCTATGTAGGCGGTTTAGTTGGTACAAATGAAAGTACTGTAACTTCAAGCTACTATGATTCTACAACTACCACTCAGTCTGATACAGGTAAGGGCGTCGGTAAAATAACAACAGACATGAAGCAAGCAGCTACATTTGCCGGTTGGGATACGAGCATATGGAATATAGCAGATGGTTCATATCCTACACTGAAATGGCAAGAGTAGAAAAATTATCATTTGGAAACAGGATTAAACTTATCCTATTAACGTAATTTCTTAAAGCGTGTAGTAGGCTAACAAACAAAACCAAAATCAACCTCCGCAGGCAGAGTGCAAGCCAAGCTCACCTGCGGGGGTTTTCTCTTTGGAAGTGTTTCCTTGAACGGGGCACGTTGAGTGTGTATTTTTGATGTCAAGGGTTGAGAATTAAAAGGCTGAAAATGTGGTGCTTAAATTATTTTCAGGTTATTGTTTTTATTTGAAAATAGAAATGAGTTTTTTTTCCTAAATATTTCAATAACTAGCCGTTACGGCTAGGTTCAAAATATTTCAAAGTGATATAATTAATTTAAATATACAAATCTCAATATATCAAAATAAAACTGTGAATAAACTAGAGAGGGGAGCATTATGAAACGAAAAGTACTGTTAGCAACACTTATATGCATTTTGGTTTTAACAGGTTGCAACAAGGGTAAAATTGAACAAGTAGATGTGGTACCAAATGTGGAGCCGAATAACACTATTCCTTCTCCTGTGACTGAAGTTTCTGAGGATACAAAATTTGAGGAACAAAAAGAAGAATTAGGGGATATTTATCAACCTGACTTTAGCAGTGAAGAGGGAATAAGGGACTACCTTGTAGGGGAATGGGTTTACGATCTTTATTATCGTGGGGATGTAATTTGTACCATGAATATCGATGAGGATTTAAATGTTGATTTATCATTTGAAAACTCTTACTCGGATGAGCCCAAAGGTGATTACAAAGGTAAAATTACATTTGATAGTGTATTTGAAAATCCAGAAAATGCACCTGATGTAATAAGCCTAAAACTTTTTGATACTGAAGAACCCGGAGGAGATTTCTTTTTCCTACATAGGACTGTTTACGATGGTAAACGGGTTATGTCTTGGTTTTTAGCAAGTAATGGAAATACAGTTTTTGATGTAGCGGACCCTATGGATGGATTTAGAAGTGTTGCTGAAGAAATTATTTTTGAAAAAGAAACTGGAGAAGAGTCAAAGGAAAAGCCTCGTGAAAATGATGAATTTTATGCAGTCTATTGGGGGACGGGGGCAGATGAAAAAAGCATTTGGCTAGATGATGTTTGGTGGACACCACCAGAGGAAGAAGGCGACTTTGCACAAGAATATCCAAGGAGTATGACCCAATATGAAACAGATATTCCAGAAAGTGTTCTTTACAATATTGTACCGGATCAGAGTTTTGAAATATTAGGAGAAGAAATAATGGAGGGTGCAGTATATTTTGTACAAACCAATGAAGAAGGAGATATCATATATCTTATAGATGCAGAACGCAAAATGTTTATGGAAGATTCATATATTAACCCTGAGGCCGAGGGGATAATATACAATGTTATTGAAAATGATGTTGAAGAAATAAAACCTTATTTAGAGGCTGGTATGGCTATACTATTAACTGGAGAAACTGCTATAATTGAAGATGAGGAATGTTATCTTGTAATTTTAGGAACACATAATGAAGAGAGCTTTGTACGAGAACTATACTATGCTATAAACATCTATACTTTACAAGTATATCGACTAGATATTTTAAATGATATATGGGAAGCAGTTACAATGGGGTAAAAGAGAATAAATACATTATTAATAAAATAAGGAGGTAGAAAAATGGGAATAATAAAAGCAATAGGCTCTGCAGTAGGAGGTTCATTAGCAGATCAATGGTTGGAGGTAATTGAACCAGATGATATGGGTGATAACACCGTATTTACATCAGGTGTAGAGGTTAGAAAAGATGATAAAAGAAATTCTAACAAAAAAGGGACTGCTAATACTGTTACAAATGGCTCAATAATTCATGTTTATCCTAATCAATTTATGATGCTAATTGATGGTGGTAAGGTAGTTGACTATACAGCAGAGGAAGGATATTACAAAGTTGACTCTTCATCATTACCATCTTTATTTAATGGAGATTTTAAAGATGCACTAAAAGAATCCTTTGGCCGTATAAAGTTTGGTGGAGTAACATCTACTGCTCAAAAAGTTTATTATATAAATCTACAAGAGATAAAGGGAATTAAATTTGGTACACCAAATCCCCTAAACTACTTTGATAATTTTTATAACTCAGAATTGTTTTTAAGAACTTTTGGAACTTACTCAATTAAAATAACAGACCCATTATTGTTCTTTATGGAAGCAATTCCAAGAAATGCAAATAAAGTAGAAATTCAAGATATAAATGAGCAATATTTATCAGAATTTTTAGAGGCCTTACAATCAACCATGAATCAAATGTCCATTGATGGAACTAGAATTTCGCATGTAGCATCAAAGGGAAGAGAACTAAGTACGTATATGTCTGATACTTTAGATGAAGCTTGGAAGAAAATGAGAGGATTTGAGGTACAGGCAGTTGGTATTTCAAGTATTTCTTATGATGATGAATCTAAAGAATTAATAAATATGAGAAACAAGGGTGCTATGTTAGGTGATCCATCAGTAAGAGAAGGTTATGTTCAAGGTTCTGTAGCTCGTGGAATGGAAGCTGCTGGATCTAATGAAGGTGGAGCAGGTGCAATGGGTGCTTTCTTAGGAATGGGCGTAGGAATGAATGCTACAGGTGGATTTGTGGGAGCAACATCCCAAGCAAATCAAAACCAAATGGCTGCCGAAAAACAACAAAAAGAAGAAGAATCAAAAAAAGAAGAAGAATCAAAAAAAGAAGAAACGAATAAAGATACTTGGTTCTGTACTGAATGTGGCACAAAGAATTCAGGTAGTTTTTGTAGCAACTGCGGTACTAAAAAAGCTGCTACAACACAATGCTCTAACTGTGGATATAAACCAGAGGGTGAGATACCAAAATTCTGTCCAGAATGTGGAACAAAGTTTTAATTGAAGTAATTTAAAATGAGGTGAGATAATGGCTGTTACAAGCTATAAATGTCCAAGTTGCGGTGCGGCAATTCATTTTAAACCCGAACTGCAAAAGTTTCATTGCGACTATTGTTTAAGTGAATATACTGAAGAAGAGATAAATGATATATATAAGGATCTAGAAAAAAAAGAAGAAAAGCCACAAGAAAGCACAAAAGAACACGATCACTTAGCTTCCTATACTTGTAATAGCTGTGGGGCTACAGTGGTTACAGACGATACTACAACATCTACATTTTGTTATTATTGCCACAACCCAGTAATATTGTCAGATAGACTTTCGGGTAACTTTAAACCTAATAAGATGATCCCTTTTTCTATTGATAAGGAAAAAGCCAAGAGAACTTTTTTAGATTGGGCTTCAAAAAATAAATTTGTGCCAAGTGAATTCTATAGTAATTCTCAACTTGAAAAGATAACTGGAATATATCTACCTTATTGGTGGGCAGATAGCGAAGTGGAGATAGATTATGTGGGAGAAGCCGAAAAAAACAGAGTATGGAGACAAGGAGATAGTGAGTATACAGAAACAAGCAAATTTCAAATAGTCAGAAAAGGGCAGATAGATATAAATAATGTAGAGGAATTGGCTTTTACCAAAATTGATAATAATCTTTTAAATGGTATTGCACCATATAATGAAAAAGAAGCTGTAGATTTCTCTATGCCATATTTATCAGGTTTTTTTGCTGAACAATATAATATAACTAAAGAGGAAATAGGACCAAAGATAGAAGAAAAGATTAATAGATTTACCAAGAGTTTAATAAGTGATACTATATCAGAATTTTCTTCTGTAAAGGAAAGAACAAACAACACAAATATACTATCTCAAAAAATGAATTACACGCTTTTGCCAGCCTGGATATTGACATATCTGTATGAAGGGAAGACATATGTATTTGCAGTAAATGGTCAAACCGGGAAATCATTTGGTGAGCTACCTCTTAATAATAAGAAAGTAATTAGTGTATCAGCTGTAATATTTGCACTTATATCTGTAGCTCTTTTAATAGGGGGTAAGTTGATATGGTAAATATAAAAAGAAAAACATGGATTTATGCATTGTTTTTAATGATCGTTATATTCGCCCTAAACCCTTTATTAGTAAATGCTGAAGGTTTAAAAGTATTTGATGAGGCTAATTTGCTTACTGAGGAAGACATAATATCATTAGACGCTGAGGCAAATAATTTATCCAATATTTATAATATGGATATTATTATTGTTACTACCAATGATGCTAATGGTAAAACATCGAGGGAATATGCAGATGATTATTTTGATTACAATGGTTTCGGCCTAGGTGAAGAACGGGATGGAATATTGTTCTTAGTTGATATGGATAATAGAGAAGCATATATATCAACATCAGGCTTAGGAATCAGATATTTAACTGATCAAAGAATAGAAGATATACTAGATAGTGTATTCGATAGTGGTTTATCTGATGGGGATTATTATGGTGCTACATTGGGATTTTTAAGTGGTACGAAAATGTATCTTGAAAGTGGAATTCCTTCAGATCAATATAGTGAAGATGAGGGCGTAGGGGCTGGAAATAAATTAACATTTATGGAGACGATAATGGGTCTCTTAGCAGGTACAACAGGAGCGGGTGGTTTCTTCCTTAGAACTAAATCAAAATATAAGATGAAAAACCCTGTTAAGCCACTAACTTTTAGAAATAACAGCATCATTAACTTAACATCAAATGATGATGAATTGGTGGATACCATTACAACTCACAGGATAATACCAAAAGCTAGCAGTAATAGTTCATCTAGTGGACGGAGTACTACTCATAAATCATCAAGTGGAAGGACTCACGGTGGTGGTGGGAGAAAATTTTAGTTTGTATTTAAAGCAATCTCTTAGGAGATTGCTTTTTTTACGCGAATTTTGGAAAATATATTAAATTTTACAAAAGACTAGCCCAAACGGCTAGGTACAAAACTGATAACTTATGATTTAATTAAGATAGATTATAAAAGATACATTAGCAAGTATCATACAAACAAAGAAAGAGGAGGACAAAATGAAAAAGCGAATACTTATTCTAACGCTGGCATTAATACTTGCATCAACATCTACATTAGGGAGTATACCAAGTGTAGTAGAAGCATCCACTCCAACAATGAAAGACATAGAGACTCATTGGGGTAAAAAGTATATAGACAATCTAATTGAAAAAGGTGGAATAACAGGTTATCCAGACGGTTCATTCAAACCAAACAATCAGATAACAAAAGCAGAGTTTATGACAATAGCACTAAGAAGTGCACTAGATGGGAAGGTGTCAGCAAAAGTAGATGAACACTGGGCATCAGGAATATTTAAAGATGCAACGGACAAAGGAGTAGTATTATTAAGCGACTTCCCAAAAACAGACTGGAATAAGCCAATCAATAGATATGAGATGGCATATGTAATGGTAAGTATAACAGAAAAAATATTTGATGAAGCACAAACAGGAACAATAGATGTAGAAAAGATAATGAGTGACTACAATAAAGTAAGTCAAGAAGCAAAATACAAATATTATGTAGAACAAGCCTTTATGAAAGGATTAGTAACAGGAAAGACAGCAGACGGGCAGTATGATGGAGCAGCAAATGGAACCAGAGCAGAAGCAGCAACAATGGTAGTAAGAATGTTAGATAAATCAATACGAGAAAAAGTAGATACAACTAAAGTTATAACATCAACAATAGAATTTACAGACGCTGGTCCAATAGCAAAAATAATTGGAGATGTAGCCTTTACAAATAAAGTAATAGGTGGCGAAGGCGATGGAGAAATTACTTATGTAAGTGGAACTCCAAAAACAGCTACCGTAGATAAAGAAACAGGAAAGGTAACCATAGTAGCAGTAGGAACAACAGTAATCACAGCAAGCAAAGAAGCAACAAAAACACATTCAGCAGTTACAAATACTTATACAATAAATGTATCTGCAAAGGATGCTACACCATTAACAAAAATAAATGATATCATCGGAGAAGCAAAAGTTGGAGTAGAATTAACTGCAGGAAGCCTAACACCAAATTATGCTACAGCAACTTATCAGTGGCAAAGAATTTGGATGAATTATAGAACGTTGGAATCTATTCCAGATGCAACAAGTAATAAATACACACCAGTTGCAGGTGATGAGGGTTGGAAGATTAGAGTTTCTGCAACAGGTAGCGGTGATTATAGTGGAACTGTAACAAGTGAATATACAGGAGTAGTAGCAACAAATAAAATAGTAAAAACAGATCCAATAATAAACAAAGCCGTAGCAGCAACATCTATAAATGCTGGACAGAAATTAGAATCATCAAAATTAAGTGGAACATTTAAGAATTCTAATGGTCAAGCAATAAGTGGAACATTAGAATGGCAAAATCCAAAAGTTGAATTAATAAGAACAGGTTTATATGGCTGGAGCTTTGTACCGGACGATGTAAACAACTATAATTCGATTCAAGGAGAAGTATCCGTAAATACGGATACAACTGACCCAATTATAGATCAAAAATTAACAGCATCAAGGATAAAACCTGGCGATAAATTATCAATGTCAAAATTGAGTGGAACATTTAAAGACTCAGCGGGCAATGTTGTAGAAGGAACACTTTCATGGCAATTGCCTGATTATATAATGAGGAAAACAGAAACAAACAATTGGACATTTACCCCAATTAAATTAGCACTATACAATATAATTGAAGGAACAATAGAAGTAGTTGCCGAGCTAGGAGAGTTTGAGGGTGGTAGTGGGACAGTTGGAGATCCCTATTTGGTTTCCACTCCAGATCAAATGAACAATGTAAGGAATCATCTGGATAAACACTTTAAACAAACAGAAGACATCAACTTGTTGGAGTATACGGTTAAAAAAGCTTGGAACCCAATCGGTAGTAGTAGTAATATGTTTACAGGAAGTTTTAATGGAAATGGGAAAGAAATATCAAAAAATATCTCGGCTCATTCTGATTTAGACGGCCAGGGTCTTTTTGGATTTACAGCAAGTGGAGCAAAATTATATAACATTACACTTAGTAAATCTCAAATAGATGGGAAATTCCATGTAGGAGCTTTGGTTGGGCATAATAATGGAAGTGTAATAAATTGCGTTGCTAGTGGAAAAGTGACAGGTTCGGCTGATGTAGGTGGACTTGTGGGGTATAATACAGGTCTAATAGATGGTTGTGAAGCAGAGGGGCAAATAAGTGGCGCAGAAGAAATAGGTGGATTAGTAGGAACAAATTTTGGAGGTGTAATAAGAAACAGTATGAATAAATATAACTCGGTGACTGGATCGTATAATGTCGGTGGTTTAGTAGGATCTAATCTAAATGGTGGATTAATAGAAAATTGCTATACTGTTGGTAAAAAGATAAGTGGATGGTCATCTGGTGGAAAAAATATTGGGGGTTTGGTAGGCTTGAATTCCGGGATTATAAGTAGTTGCTATACTAGTTTTGCTAATGTTAATGGAGAGCAGTTTTTAGGAGGGTTAGTAGGCTACAATAAAGGTGCCATATCCATTAGCTATGCTTCAGATGCCCAAGTTAAAGGAAAAGAAAATGTCACTTTTACGGATATGGGATACTACGGAAAAATAGGAACTACTTACTATAAGGGATACGATATGGGAGGCCTTGTAGGCTATAATGACAAAACTATAGATAATTCATATGCTACAGGTGGTTCTGTATGGGGCTGGAATAATTTAGGAGGACTAGTAGGGACCGCTAATAAGGATACAAGTATAACTAATAGCTATTCTTCAGTTGAGGTTATACCCTCTGTGAAACAATATGAAGAACATTTTGGGGGATTAGTCGGATACAAAGATGGGAAAGTCGTGAGTTGTTACTATGATAAAGAGACATCTTATCAAGACGATACAGGCAAAGGAGACCCTAAATCTACAGCAGAAATGAAAACGCAAACTACATTTAAAAACTGGGACTTTACAAATATTTGGAAGATGGATTCAAATTCATATCCTTCTCTAAGATGGCAAAAGTAAATATTTGTTATAAATAAAAGAAGGAGTGCAATTATTGCACTCCTTCTTCCTTGTAATCTAGAGTTAGTTATTTTCATCTAACAATCTTTTTTCAAGTATTTGGTCAACAGTAAAGTTTTCAATTTGCAAATAGTATTCTGCAACATCTAGTAATGATTTCATTGGAATTGTACCGATAACTTCGCTACCTACAACATTTACACCATATCTTTTTGCTTCCATTTTTACCATTTCAAAGGCTTGATAAATAGAAGTTTTTTCGAAGTTTACAAGATTCATAGAAACTTGAGTCTGGTTTCTTTCTTCTAATTTAAGACCGATACCTTTTACAAATCTTAGTCCACCACCAATATGTCTTACTTTTTTTGCGATTTTGTCTGCAATTTCTACATCTGGCGTATCTAGGTTTATATTAAATGCAACTAATGGAACTCTTGCGCCCACTGCGGTACAACCACTTTTCACATTCATTTCCTGTGGCCCGAAATCTGGTTTCCATTCAGTTTCTTTTATTTTGTCGAAAAAGCCTTCGTATTGACCTTTTCTAACTTTTGCAAGATTTTGTCTTTCAGGTTTTGAAGCTGCATCTTCATATAAATAAACTGGAATTCCCAAGGCTCCTAATGCTGAACCTACTTCCTTTGCTACCTCTATACACTCATCAATGGTTACATTGGAAACAGGAGTAAATGGTATAACATCAGTTGCACCCATTCTTGGGTGAGCTCCTTCATGTTTAGACATATCTATAAGCTCAGCTGCTTTTTTTGCAGAGTCAATTGCTGCTTTTTTAACAACTTCTGGGGAGCCTATCATTGTAAGAACAGTTCGGTTGTGGTCCTTATCAGAAGAATAATCAAGAATAGTTATTCCCTCAATTTTTCGGACCTCGTCAATAATTTGCTCTATTAAAGAATTATCTCTACCTTCACTAAAATTTGGAACACACTCCATTAATTGTTTCATAAATTTATCCTCCTTTACTATCTTAGGTTTTCAACAAAGGTTTTAATAAACCATATTGTTTGTGGTTGGTAAATAATATCTACTAAGAATGCTCCAACAATTGGAACTATCATCATTGCTTTTCTACTCATTCCATATTTTTCATTTATAGCAGTCATATTTACAATCGCAGAAGGAGTAGCTCCTAATCCGTGACCACAAAGCCCTGCGCACATAACTGCAGCATCATAATTTTTACCTAGAATTCTAAATACTACAAAGTATGCTAATAATGCTACTAATAATACTTGTGCGACAACAACTACTAAAACTCCACCTATCAATCCTGATAATTCCCAAAGTTTTAGAGTCATAAGCGCTAATGATAAGTAAAGATTAAGCATTACATTTCCAATTTCATCAACTAAACCAAAATCAAACTTGTAAAAATGAAGTTTCTCATTTAAATTTCTGACGATTACTGCAACAAACATAGCGCCTACATATGTTGGGAAGCCCATATTAATAAGAGCGCTAATCCAACCAGCTATAATAGTACCAAAAGCCATACATATAATAATTACTGAAACATTCTTCATTATGTCAAGTGAGCTAATCTTTCCACCTACTCTAGCATTAATACTAGAAACTGATGTATCCATATCTAAGTCTTCCTCAGGTTTTAGATCATATTTTACAATTAATCTTCTTCCAAGAGGTCCTCCTATAAGTACTGCAGAGATAAGTCCAAATGTAGCAGCGGCTGCTCCAACAAGTGGTGCTGCCTCATATCCCATTTCTGCAAAGGTGTTTCCATAAGAAAGTGCTGCTCCATGTCCACCAATCATAGAAATTGCACTGGATAATAATGCATAAGGGGCTTCAAGGTTTAATACTTTGGAAAGAACTATTCCTAGAGTATTTTGGAATATTGAGATTACTCCAGCTATAAGCCAGTAAATAATCAAAAGTTTTCCACCTTTTACAAGTAGTTTGTAACTTGCACCAAGACCTACTGTTGTAAAGAAAGCAAGCATAAAGGTACCTTGAAATATATTGTCGAAACTAAAAGCAAAAGCACCTGTTAAATAACCAATCCAAGTGATAAACATAAATATGAAGCCTCCGACAACTGGTGCAGGAATACAATATTTATCTAATAGATTTACATTCTTTTTTACAAAATAACCTAAAAGTAATAATGAAGCCGCAAAGGCTAATGTTACTGCTGAATCTACTTTAATTGTTGAAATTCCATCGATTAATTCAAAAATCATGACATCCTCCTTGTTTTAAATTAGTTTGGGATTTTTTGCTATCCTCCTTATATTAAAATTTTTTAAATTATAATAATTATACTTTCATGTATTGCATTTTCTATGCCAATATATATGGAGTAAGCTGGGAGTAGGATTATACAGGATTCTGGAGTTATGGAGGGAAATTCAAGCTATATTTTGCATAAAAAAGCCCTGCAAATTTTGCATAGTGCAAATTTTGCAGGGCTTTTTTACAGGTTATATTCCTTTATTTTATATCTTAGGGTTCTTTCTCCTATGCCTAAACTTTCAGCGGTCCACTTTCTATTTCCATTGTTGTTGTTTAGAGCAAATTCGAGGACCTTCTTTTCTATTTCTTTCATGTTTTCCCCTTTGTGAATTTTAATGAAACTATCAAAGGAGTTAGTGTCTACATTTATTTGTTTTTGAGGACTAAGGTGTAATGAGTCAACATCTACATATTCTGAAACAGTTAGCAAGACTGATCTTTGGATAATATTTTCGAGTTCTCTGATATTTCCCTGGAAGTTATAATTACTCAGAATATTATAGGCATCATCAGTGATTCCCTTAACATGCCTGCTATAGGAAATGTTATATTTATCTATAAAGTAAGGTACAAGATACTTCAAATCTTCAATTCGCTCTCTTAATAGAGGAGTGACAATATTAATTACATTAATTCTATAAAAAAGGTCTTCTCTAAAATTACCTACCTCAACCTCTTTTTTAAGATTTCTGTTGGTAATGCAAATTATCCTTACATCAACTTTGCAACTTTGAGCTCCTCCTACGGGTCTTACTTCCTTATCTTGGAGAAAGCGTAATAATTTTGATTGTAGCCTCAAGTCCATCTCTCCAATTTCATCAAGGATAAGAGTTCCTTTGTCTGCCTTTTTTATTACTCCGAGTTCATCCTTATGAGCACCGGTAAAAGATCCTTTTTTATAGCCAAAAAGTTCGCTCTCTAGGAGCTCTCCTGGTATTGCAGCGCAGTTTATGGCTACATAGGGCTGCTTAGATCGGTTACTGGTTCCGTGGATTTTTTGTGCAATTAATTCCTTTCCAGTACCACTTTCCCCAGTGATTAATATGGTTGCATTTGTATCTTTAACTTTATCAATAACTTGGTTTATTTTTTTAATGAGAATAGAGTTCCCAATTATATCTTTTTTTATATACCCCTCAAGGTCATGTATTTTTTTGACCATGTCCAGTTTTTCGTTGGCAGTGTGAAGCAATAGTTTAAGCTCTTCGTTATCGACTGGCTTAGTAATGAAGTAATACGCTCCGGATTTAATTGCTTTTATTGAATTTTCTAAAGTAGAATAAGCAGTCATTATTATAATGATAGCGTTTGGTTCAAAATCCAAGAATTTCCGCATCAAATCCAAACCATTGTCATTTTTTAATCTTAAATCAAGGAGAACCAGAGATATGTTTTTTTCACAGAATATATCAAAAGCATCTGTAGAATTGTCACTTGTATATACTTCAAAGTCTTCCTCAAGTAGGAACTTAAGTGATCTTAGTATTTTAGGCTCGTCATCTACTATAAGCAGTTTATTCATTAGAATCATCTCCCTTCTTAAGTAGTAGTTTTATAAACATTCCCATGTTTTCACCATCACTTTCGGCAGTTATTTGCCCACCGTTATCAACTATCATCTGCTTAACGACAAACATCCCAACACCATTTCCATAATCTTTTGTAGTATAAAAAGGTTCAAAAATATACTGAAGATCTGAACTTTTCATACCGTAGCCGTTGTCAATAAAACTTAGTAAAATGAGTTCATCTAATTTTTCTGCGCGTATCTTAATTATTGGATCTACTGAATCTTTGACAGCATCATTACTATTAAGAAGTATGTTGATTATAATTTGCTTAAATTGTGAATGGTCAAATTTTATATAAATAGACTTTTCGATTTGGACATCAATTCTTATCTTATTAATATGAAACTTAACAAGCTTGATGGAGCTCATTATTTCTTCATATAAATTTATATTAGTAATAATTGGTTTTCTTGGTGAAGTATATTCCATAAATTCCTTGATTAGCCCATCTATTCTGTCAATTTCTTGTGGTATATCTTCTGAGGCAGCTAGCATAAATTCTTTATTATCCAACTTGTTTTTAATCTGATCTGTATATATTTTTACTGAGGTTAGTGGATTTCTTATTTCATGGGCAATGGATGAAATTATTTGATTCATAAATTGTAATTTATCGTATTGCCTAAGTTCGTACATCAAAGCCTTATGTTCTTCAGTTTTTGCATCTATAATTTCCTTGAGTTTGTTATTGGTGCTTTTTATTATAAATATTAGGGTTATTAGTGCAAGCATTGTCCCAATTAAAAAATTCAACAATAACTGATAATTTGTTTTGGTATTCTTAATAGGTGTACCAAACCATTTTCTATATAATGAATCGTACATACCGTTTTTCTGTATTTCATAAATACCTTTATTCAGCATTTCCATTAACGCTATATTATTCTTATGAACAGCTATCGAATACTTCTGTTCGTTAATTGTATCTCCGACAATTTTTACAAGATCTATTGAATTTTTCTCTTTGCACAGATAGTTGACTGTAAGAGTATTTCCAACTAAAGCATCTACATCACCATCTAACAAGCTGTCGAGAGCTTCTCCCAAGGAAGCATATTCAATTATTCTTGCGTTATTAATTGCACTAATTTCTTTCAAGACAGTATCCTCTTTATTTAAAGCGACAAGTTTACCCTCAAGATCATTGTCGTTTCTGATATCTGCATTATTATCAAGTACAAATATTGATTGGGAATTCATCAGTAGCGAATCTGAAAATAAGAATTTGTCTTTTCTTTCTTCTGATTCTTTCATACCTTGAATTATATCAGCATTTCCTTGATGAACTGATACATAAGTATCCTCCCACTTCATGGGAATAAATTCAAATTCCATTCCCGTAACAAGACCGATTGCTTTAATCAGGTCAACATTGAAACCCTTAAACCTATTATCGGAATCGACATATTCATATGGTGGAAAATCTCTGTCACCAGCAACTCTGTAGATTGTAGCAGATGAGATTGATGGTTTGAGAAATATGGCAGTTAATAAAACAGATAAAAATAATATTTTTTTCATTTATTCCTCCAAAATAGCTATAGCTCTTATAGGAGATCCATCTGCATTGACATGTTTTAGTGGTAGGGCTATAAATGTAAATAACTCTGATCCAAGCTTATCTAAGTTCATTAAATTCTCAATTATTATCATTTCATTGTTATGGAATAATTTTTTGTGTATTGTTAAATTTCCATCACTAATAGGGTCTATTCCTATTGTGTCTAAGCCGACACCTTTTTTATTCTGGTCGATAATATAATTTACTACTTCACCATCTATACAGGGATAATTACCAAAGAATTTATCAGTTCCCCAGTATTTTTCCCAACCAGTGTAGAATAGCAAAAATTCTGCTTTATCAGCCAATTCACGATTAATATGTTTCATTTGAATTTTATCGCCTTCTTTTAAATCGTTGCAATCAATTACTAAAGCTTTACCTACAAATTGCTCAATGGGAAATTGGTCCAAAGTAGTTTTTCCTTCAAAGATATGTGCAGGTGGGTCCATATGAGTACCTGTATGAGTGTACATTATCATCAAGGTTTCTTTAAATCCGTCTTTTTCATAAGTGTTAGCAACCTGTAATTTTGGAGCATCAGTACCAGGATAAACCGGCATATCTTCTGATATATAATGAGTAAGATCAATTATTTTCATTTTTGCCTCCTTATGTATTTACGTAATTCTATATCACGACCATTATATCAAATAGTTACAATAAAGTCTTTGTCACTCTATATGACAATGCAAATATATCTTATTGTTAAATAATTGATTTTTTATTATAATCAAAGTAGGAGTTTATCGATTGAAACCGTTAAAGTATAGGAGGTGTTGGTATGTTAAGTTATAAAAAGCTTATTTCACTTGTACTTGTCCTAGTATTGTTACTTACAGCGTGTAGCTCGCCAGCTGCAAAAAGTGTGCCCGAGCCAATAGCGAATACTGAAGATCTTTCAGAGATACCACAAGAGTATGAATTTGGAACCAATACATCTCCATGGATAGTTGAACCAACAGATTGGTCGATAAAGCCAGATACAGAAAGTAGCTTTGGAATAAAGGAATCGATTATAGATTCTGAAATTAGTGTGTTTTCCTATAGTGGAATTTCTGTAAGTCTTACACCTGAATTTATAGAAGAACCATTAAAGCTTAAAATAGAACCGGTTATACTTCCTCCAGCGTGGGAAGGTGCTAGTATGAATGCCTACAATGTAACATTGGATGGTTATTCAGAAGAAAATGGAATAATCCAAATTACAATTCCATATCCAGAAGAAGCTACAGAAGAAGATGCTGTTGGAGCTGGATATTTTGATGAAGAAAAAAATACGTGGGAACCAGTAGCTTTTTCACGCAATGATCAAACAAATGAAGTTATAATAAGTACAAATCACCTTTCAATATACAGTTGCTTTGTTTTAAAAGGAGAAAATACAAGATACACAAGAATTAATCAAATATTTGCAATACCAGTATTACCAGATGCTATTAGGGGCATTCATAGTGATGTCATTTTAGAGGCTATAAATCAAGACCTTACACCTGGTCAAAAGGCTTTGGATTTGGGAATGACTATGACTAATGATGTACTTAATTTTTCAGGAGCAGTAATGAGTCTTTCTAGCTTGGCTTATACTACTGATTTTCTTGATGATCTAGGGAGTGCATTTACACATGTAGGTGCAGTAGTAGCAGTAGCTCAACTTGCATATGACTATGACAAAGGAGAAAAAGATGTCATGGTGGCAAATGCATTAAAAAACGTATACAACTTATCTGTATCTGTTTTTGGAAACGCATTAATGTCTGCTGCAATGGTTAGTGTATTTGCGATAGACTTTTCACTAAGTTGGTTTATTCAAGAAGCATTAAGTGGGAGAAAGGATATTTATGCAGAAGCTTATAAAATATACTATAACGATACAAAAAATAAGCGAAATGCGAGAGATTGGTATAGGATTATGCGAGAGATAGAGAGGGAATCAATTAATGCAGAGGAATTTAAGAAAAATGTTGAGGTTGAGGTAGATACTTATACAAATAAGTTTTGGAAAGAGGATGATACAACTATCGGAGAATATCAAACATTAGCTATGAATACAGGCTTTTCTACACTGGGAGGTTTATTAGAAGAGGACAAAATTGCTATAGCAAATGATTTTAAAACCAATCTTGCTACAGGTCTTTTAAAATCAGTATTTGCAAGAATGGAAATAGAACATTTAAATCAGCAACAAGAAAACTACAGAAGAGCCCTAGAGACGCTTGCAAGAAAACTTAATCAGAAGGTGACCATGGATATAATTGAAAAATATACAGGTGAGAATCCTAAATACTCAGGATACTATGTTCGTTTTGGACCATTATCAGATGAAACAGACAAAGATCAATGGACAGGTAGAATAAATAATAAAGGTGAATTGAAAGCTAGTTTTACTGTGCTTTCTCATATGCAAGCAGGTGCACCAAGTGAGTTGTATCTCTATCCGAATAAAGCAGCTTTGGAGAATGGGGATGAGGAATTAAAGGTAGATTTTGTAATATCTGTACCTAATACTGAAGTTATAATAACAAGTGAGGAGAGACTAACTAGTTTGATTATGGAAAATTCTGGAGAAGAAATTTTACAAAGTTCAGGAATTGTTTTTGAAGATGATTATAAGAGTCTCTATACTGCAACATCTTCCATGTTCCCATTAAAGCATTTATTAAGTCAGAATCCGATTCCTATACCAAAGGATAATATTGTTAATACATCATTAAGTGGAAGTTGGAGTGGTGAAACTATTTCAAGAAAGGAAGAAAATCTAGTTATGGAGTCAAATTATAACTACGTTGTAAATGATTTTACGATGAATTTAGATTTCACTCAAAATAGAGAACTTCCTGTTAAGGATACGAATACTAAGGCAGTTTTATTGACTGGGACTGGAACATACAGCTATGATGTGACAGTAACTGTAACAATAAATTCTACACAAGAAAATATGCCGGCATTATTTGAAACAGCGACGGTAACCTCCAATAAGGTAATAGTAGTTAATTATAAATCTGCAGGGAATCTGCAAATATTCGCTGGGAGTACAAAGATAGATGATTCTAAAGATGTAGTTCTCTATGAAACTGAAATAGACAATATGAAGACCACAGATATTTATCTTAATTTTGAATCAATATCAGCAAGTTCATCTGGTCAAGAATCGAATAAAGCTCATACCGTTTGGGAGGATGAAGTGGAAAAAGATGAATCGTGGACAGCAGATATAGATTTTCCAGGAGATTTTAGTGCTGGAAGCAAACAAACAATTTATTTCAAGTATCCAATTAAATAAAATATTCTAAAAAAGAGCATTCTTTTACAATGCTCTTTTTTGAGTTTGCTCAATATGGGTATAAGTATACAAAAGGAGGGGTTTAAGATGAAAAAAATCTTAGTAGCAACGGATGGCTCTAAATACTCTCAAAAAGCTTTATTTAAAGCAAAACAAATTGCAACAGATATGGGAAGTGAAGTAACTGCACTTTCGATTGTAACTTTGTATGACAATATATATTCTCACAATAAAGCGATAAAATCTGAGCTTGGGAAAGCTGAAATGGAAAGATCCAAGGATGTTTTAAAAGAAGCAGAGGAAATATTTGCAGATTTCAAAGGCAAGTTTGAAACAGTCTATAAAACAGGAGATGTTGTAGAGGAAATAGTAAAACTTGCAGAAGAAGGAAATTACGATTTACTTATTATGGGAAGTAGAGGTTTGGGTGCGTTTTCGAGAACGTTGCTGGGAAGTGTTTCGGATAAAGTAATACATCACGTAAAAATATCTGTAATGCTAGTTAAATAATCATTGTTTTGATAACAGCACTTACTAGTTTTAGTAGGTGTTGTTTTTTTGTAAAAATTAGCTTTGGAAATAATTTGTTGTTGTGATAAAATAGACAATAAGAAGCTACATAAAATATGCATTTAAGGAGAGGTTATATTGATTATTGAGCATTTACTGGAGTTTATTGTTCCATATATTAGCAGTAGTCTAGAATTTATTGGTGTGTTAATAATTGCAATCGCTGCTATAAGGGGAGTTTTTAAATTTTTCCAGAATGGATTCAATTTTAGAGGTGATGATGTTTCCATTGATTTTGCAAAGGCTATGGCCTTGAGCTTAGAATTTAAATTAGCTGCAGAGATTATAAAGACAGTTGTTATTAGGACTCTAGATGAATTTTTTATTCTAGCTGCAGTTGCTATACTTAGAGTCGTATTGACATTTGTATTGCACTGGGAATTAACGTCTGGCGCTAAAAATATAGATAGCTATTGTGAGGATCCAGAAGAACTTGCGTTGAAGTCTAATAAAAATAATTCTTAAAACAAAAAGTGATATAAGAGTATACTTTTTTATATATAATGATAATATTAAAATGGGGAGTGGTTAAATGAAAAAGCTTTTGACGGGAAATGAAGCGATTGCCAGAGGCGCCTACGAAGCTGGCTGTCATGTTGCAACTGCATATCCTGGGACGCCTAGTACTGAAATCCTGGAAAACGTTTCCACATACGAAGAAATTTATTCGGAATGGTCGACAAATGAAAAGGTTGCATTAGAAGTTGCGGCTGGAGCATCAATAGCAGGAGCTAGAGCTATGGTTGCGATGAAGCATGTTGGACTTAACGTAGCAGCTGATCCACTTTATACAATTGCATACGAGGGTGTAAATGGTGGTTTAGTAGTAATTACTGCTGATGAACCTGGAATGCACAGTTCACAAAATGAGCAGGATAATAGACTTACAGCACCACATGCAAAGGTAGCATTGATGGAGCCTTCTGATTCACAGGAGTGTAAAGATTTTATGAAACAAGCTTTTGATATTTCAGAAGAATTTGATACACCAATATTATTTAAAGTAACAACTAGAATTTGCCATAGTAAAGGTGTAGTAGAATTAGAGGATAGGATAGAACACCCAATAAAAGAGTATGTAAAAGACGTAAAAAAATACATAATGGTACCAGCAAATGCTAAAGTTAAGCATATTGAGATGGAAGAGGTAAGAATTCCAAAACTTCAAGAATTCTCAAACACAACTGATTTAAATAGATTCGAGTGGAATGATAAAAAAATAGGGATTATAACTGCAGGGGCAAGTTACCTACATGCAAAGGAAGTATTTGGGGATACTGTATCCTATTTAAAGGTTGGATTTAGTTGGCCATTACCAGACAAAAAATTCATAGAGTTTGCTGATGAGGTTGAAACTATTTATGTAATTGAAGAAAATGAACCATATATGGAACAATATATAAAGGCTATGGGAATAAAATGTATAGGAAAAGAAATTTTCTCAGTTTGTGGTGAAATAAGTCCACAAATAATTAGAGAGGCTATTCTTGGTGAAAAGCCAGAAGAAGGTTATTCAATGGAAATAGCTGCTCCAAGTAGACCTCCTGCATTATGCGCAGGTTGTCCTCACAGAGGCATATTTTATGAAATGTCAAAACACAAAAATAAAATAAATGTAACTTCAGATATTGGTTGCTACACACTTGGCGCGATGGAACCACTTAATGTAGGTGATACAATAATATGTATGGGTGCTGGAATTTCTGCGGGTATTGGATTTGATAGAGCTAATAGGATAGCAGGTAGAAATAAAAAAACTTTTGGCGTAGTTGGAGATTCAACATTCTTTCACTCAGGAATAACTGGTCTGATTGATGCAGTATACAATGGAAGCAACATGGTTACAGTAATTCTAGATAATAGAATTACTGCTATGACGGGGCATCAAGAGAACCCAGGTACAGGAAAAACAGTAAAAGGAATTGAATCACCAACTATAGATCTTGTAGCACTTGTTAAAGCTATAGGTATAAAAGATGAAAATATTAGAGTTATAGATCCATATGATATGGCGGCAAATAAAGAGGCGGTTAAATCTGCAATAGATGCAGAAGGACCATTTGTTATAGTTACAAAACAATCTTGTGCTTTAATTAAGACAGTAATTAAGGAAAGAGAAGGCCTTTATTCGCAAGTTAACCAGGAAGTTTGCAGAAAATGTAAAACTTGCTTAAAAATAGGTTGTCCTGCAATTTCGATGAAGGACAATGTTGTTTCTATTGATACAACTCAGTGTAATGGATGCGAGGTTTGCGTTCAGGTATGCCCATTCGGCGCAATAGAATCCTTTGGCAAGGAGGTTGAATAAATATGACTAAGAGCTTATTGTTAGTAGGAGTAGGTGGTCAAGGTACAATCCTTGTATCAAAAATTATTTCTGAAGGACTCCTTGAAGAAGGTTATAGCGTTAAGATGTCTGAGATACATGGTATGAGCCAAAGAGGTGGAAGCGTTACTACTCAAATTAGATTTGGTGATGAAGTCTATTCTCCTTCAGTAAACAAAGGAGAAGCAGATGTTTTAGTATCATTTGAAAAAGTTGAAGGACTAAGATATATCCCAATGTTAAAAAAAGGTGGTACTTTAATAATTAATACAGAAGAAATTTATCCACTACCTGTCCTTTCTGGATTTGAAGAGTATCCAGATGGAGTTATGGAAGAAATGGAATCAAAGATTGAAAATCTTGTAGCAATTGATGCTAGAACTATAGCAAATGAACTAGGGGAACCAAGATCAGCAAATATTGTAATGCTTGGTCTTACAGTAAAAGCACTTGGATTAGAAAATATTGATTGGATAACTAAAATTAAAAAGTTTTTACCACCAAAAGTACACGATGTAAATATTAAAGCTTTTGAAAAAGGTTTGGAATTACAGTAAGTTTAGTGTCATAGAAGCGTCACTTTATGTGGCGCTTCGTCTAAACCACAAGACTAAAGTCCTAATATATTGTTAAGATTTTTTAATAAATGAGCTATTGAGAGATATTTAAAGGTATTTAGCGGAAATGATAGTAAAATCGAGTGTCAGACAATTAACAAATGAATAGAGAACAATTTGAATTCTTTTAGGTGGATTAGATAGAAGAATAGATTGTAATATATCCTAGAAGGAGTATAATTATTAGGGTTAAGGAGTTGATAAAATTGAACGAAATAACGCAAAAAGTCATTGACTTAGACAAAGCGACTATTGAACTGAAAAAGAAGTATGAGGATAAGTTAAGAGTCACCAAATTCGAAGGACAAGATAGAGTCCTAGAGCTTGAGCAACAACTCTTAAAATCTTATATGGAGGAGGGTGAAAAAGCTTACCAAGATACTTTAATAGAGTCTGATAAAGCTATTGATCAATTAGACAAAGTAAAAAGTCAATACGAAATTAGCATGGAAGCCATAGACAGAGCGTATAATAAGATTAAGCCAGAGTTAACTAAAAAACTGTGGGAAGAGATTTTAATAGAAGGATAGAATTAAAAATAAGAACAATTATCTCCAAATTAGGGGAAAGATACGGACTATCTTGCAAAAAGACAAAGATAACCTCGCAAAGGAGATATAAGGAAGTGATGAATAATGTCCGTAAAAAAGATGACTATGATGAATATCATCGGGAAAATTGAAGATGTGGATGATGTAGTAAGGGATCTCTTAGAGACGAAGAAAGTAAGCCCCACATCTGCTATCGCAGAAATTGAAAAAAACAACTTTCTGCTCGATGTAAATGATGAAAATGTGGATAGATTAGTAGATTTAAACTTTGTACATTTTTATAAGAGAAATAAAAGATATGAAGAGATGCTTCTTAAATCAAAGGAATTGCAACAAATTCTAGAGATAGAATTTGATTTAGAAGAATCAGATAAAGATTTAGAGATGAACGAGCAAGAAATTTCAGAAAATCTCATAGAGATATACGAAAAAGCAAAAGCTCCTAGTACTATGATGGATGCTTTAAAGAAAGAAGTAGCTTATCTTGAAAATTTTCATACAAATAGTTTTAAAGAACTGAGTACCCTTAAGACTTCAATAGATGATTTAAGAAATATGGAGTATTTCAGTTTTAAACTTGGGATTTTATCCAAAGATGATAGACACAGGTTAAAGAAAAACTATGAGAGTATACTTGCCATATTGACTCATGCGGGTTCAAGTCCAGAAGGAGAAGTTTTCTTAGTTATATATCCTAAAAATCAAGAGGCTGAAATTGCTAGAATACTAAAATCTCTTAATTTCGGGGAAATAGTGATTCCAAAGTCTTATTCAGGAACTCCAAGGGAAATACTTGAGGAAATTGAAGACAGTGAACAGAAATTGATTAGTGAAATTGACCGTCAACAAGAGATGTTAGATGAAATTAAACTTAAATATGAAAAAGAAATTAAGTATTTGCTTAGTCAAATTTCTTTAATATCTAGAGTGGATTCAGCAAAAGAAGAAATTGCAATTTCTGATAATTACTTTTATTTTTCTGCATGGATAGTAAAATCCGATAAAGAAATCATACAAGAAATACTTAGGAAATATGACGACATATTTATGATCTTTAAGGAAGAAACAGAATTGAACACACCTACAAACATTAGGTCTAACAGGGCACTAAAAAGATTTGAAAATATTCAAAATCAAAGTGAGTCACCAGAGTCTTTTGTAAAAAAAGATGATGACGTTTCACCAGTACAAAGACTTGGTCAAATGTTATATGAATTAGATCACACAAGCATCGATTTAAGAAAAAAGCATGATGATGAGTTGAAATTGATTAAGCAAGAAGGACAAAAAAAGATAAAAGAGCTTGAAAAGACCCTTTTAGAAATATATACTGATGAAGCAGAGCAAGCTTATCAAGATGCTTTAAATACAGAAGAAGATACTTTAGATGATACTTCTGAGGATTTAAGTTTCTATGATAAGATTATCTCAGATGTTGAAGAAGTTTATATTAAAGTAAAACCAGAACTTTTAGAAGGCTTGTGGAATGAAATATTAACCAAAGAAGAATAGAGGGATATGATGGGGAATGAAAGACGATTTTCTGCAATAAATACAAAAATTAGAGTTATGCGCTCCCAATTCCTTAAAGATGATGATTATATTGCATTGATGGAAATGAATTCTGTAGAAGACCAGATAAGATATTTAAAGGATGAAACTAAATATTCAGAAATACTAAAAGAGATAGATGAATCTGTCGATATTCAGCAAGTTGAGCTTCAACTTGAGAGACTTCAAGTAAGTCAATTTGAAAAAATAATAAAGTATTTTTCAGATGAATATGATAGATATATAAGATCATTTATGTTTAGATATGAAACTGAAGACCTTAAATTGTTTCTTAGAGTTCTTGCTAGGGGAGAAAAACTTGAAGACTATGGAATGGAGAGCCTTTTAAAGGATAAGTATTACAGCTTCTCATATGAAAAAATAGTAGATGCAAAGTCCGTAGTAGATTTTATAGATAAGTTAAAGGGAACAAAGTTTTACGATGTTTTGTATCCTTATCGCAATGAGAATCATAGTAAGCTTATGTTTTATATGGAAATGAATTTAGATAGACTTTATTTTAACACTATAAACGAGAGTGCACAAAAACTTTCAAAAGCAGATAGAGAAGCATTTAATGAAGTGTTTGGCGAGAATATTGATATTCTTAATATTGAGTGGATTTATAGAGGTCTTAAATTCTATAATTTAGCTCCTGAAGAACTAATTAACTATACTTTGCCTGATGGTTTAGTATTCCGATTTAAGGAGTTAAAGGATCTTTGTTATGGTGATGTTGGGCACTTAAAAACCGTAGTATCAAAAACTAGGTACAAAGAGCTTGTAAATGAGGATAAAGATATTGATCTTTTTATGGGGATAAGAGTTCAAAGATATATGTATAATAGCTTTAAAAATGCTTTTAGAGAGGGTAAATTTGATATTTCAATTTCAAATGCTTATTTACATTTGTTGGAATATGAAATAAAAGATATTATTTCCATACTAGAAGCTAAAAAATATGGATTATCCTATTATGAGACAAAAGAGTATCTCGTAAGGGAAATAAAAGGAAGTGATGAATAATGTCCGTAGAAAAAATGACTATGATGAATATTGTAGGAAAAATTGAACATGTCAATGATGTTCTTACAGATCTTCTGAAGTCAGAAAAAGTTGATCTTGTATCAGCAATGACCCAGATTGAAAAGAGCCACTTTCTTTTTGACGTTAGCGATGAAAATGTCGATATGCTGGTTGATTTAAACTATATTAGTTCTTTTGCAAAGAATGAAGAAACTCAACAATTGCTAAAAAAATGCGAAGAGGTAACTAGAATTTTAGGTTTAGAATGCGATTCTAGGTATGCTGATACAAGGCATGATATGCCTACAAAAGAGGAAATGCAGTCAGAATTAGATGAAGTTTACAAACAAGTAATCGAACCGTATACTATGTTAGAGGCTCTTGAAAAAGAACTTGCATACCTTGAGGATTTCCATACAAATAGCTTTAAGGAGATGGAAGAATTTCCACTTACAATAGACGAAATGAGAAACATGGAGTACTATGATTTTAAAATGGGAATTCTATCTAAAGAAGATAGACTTAAGCTTAAGAAAAACTACGAGAACATACTGGCAGTTCTTTTACACACTGGTTCAAGTTCTGAAGGTGAAGTTTATTTTGCATTTTATCCAAAGAAACTTGAATCTGAGATAAGTAGAATTTTAAGATCGCTTAACTTTAAAGAAATAATAATTCCAAAGTCTTATTCTGGAACGCCTAAGCAGATACGTGAAGAGATTGAATCAAAAAAAGAAATGCTTCATAAAGAAATAGGAGTTCAGCAAGCAGTAATTGAAGATTTTAAATCTAAGTATACAGATAAAATCAAGGCAATGCTTGGTCATATTTGGCTAATGGGGAAGGTTGATGAAGTTAAAAGTTATATTGCAGTGTCTAGCCACTATTTTTATATTTCAGGATGGGTTGCAGAATCTGATAAAGAAAAAATAAAAGCTGAATTGTCAGAGCATAAAGATATGCTAGTATTATTTGAAGGGGAAGTATCACTTAGTCCGCCAACTAAACTTAAAAACAATTGGCTATTTAAACCATTTGAGTGGATGGTTAATATGTATGGAACTCCAGCTTACAATGAGATTGACCCAACACCATTTGTGAGTTTATCATATATGTTACTCTTTGGAATGATGTTTGGTGATTTAGGACAAGGATTTATACTTTTGGTTGCAGGGTATTTTCTAAGCAAGAAAAGCCAGCTTGGTGGAATAATTTCTAGAATGGGAATTGCGTCAATGATATTTGGGACTTTATATGGGGCTGTATTTGGTCTAGAGACTGTTATACCAACGCTTTGGATGAAGCCATTTGAAAATATAAATGACATCCTTATGGTAGCTATATTTGTTGGAATTGGATTGCTTTTAATATCTTATACTTTGGGCATTATCAATGCATACAAAAGAAAAGATATTGAAAAAGGATTATTTGGCAAGGAAGGTCTTGCTGGAGTAGTACTTTATGTAACATTATTACTAATGGTTGGAGGGATGCTACTTGGAATGTCATTAATTCCAAAATTACTAGCAATTCCACTAATAATTATATCAGTAGTATCTATATTGTTTAGCGTGCCTCTTACCCATTTAGTAGAGAAAAAAAGACCTCTACATGGAGGGGATGTAAGCGGTTATTATATAGAATCAGTGTTTGAGATTTTAGAAACATTTCTTTCTATGCTAAGTGGAACGGTATCCTTTATAAGGGTCGGAGCATTTGCTTTAACTCACGTTGGACTTTTCTTAGCATTTGAAACCATTGGTCATATGATGAACTCAACCGGTGGAAGTATAGCAATGATTATTGTTGGTAATATATTTATTCTAATACTTGAAGGTCTTATAGTGTTTATTCAAGGTCTAAGACTTCAGTACTATGAACTATTTAGTAGATATTACAAAGGAAATGGGAAATTATTTAATGCAATTAGTTTAGAAAAATAAAATTATTAATTTTTAGGAGGAGATTTTATGTCATTCGTGTTAAGTTCAACAATGCTTTTAGTACTTCTTACAATTGGAACAGGTGTTTTTATGATGTATAGAGAAGTTGAGGGTGGAAGAAAGAAGCTTAAAAAGATTTTAAGAATTAACCTATTTGTATTTTTACCAATACTAATAGTAGCAATTTTTGTAATGGTACCAGAAGCTATCAATGCAGCAGAAGAAGGAGTTATGTCTTCAGCAAGTGGGTTAGGATTTATTGCAGCAGCATTATCTACAGGACTTGCAGCAGTAGGAGCAGGTTATGCAGTAGGAGTTGTTGGTTCTGCAGCGCTTGGAGCAGTATCAGAAGATGAATCATTACTTGGTAAAACACTTATATTTGTAGGTCTTGCAGAAGGTATCGCTATCTACGGACTAATCGTATCAATAATGATTTTAGGAAGGTTATAAAAATGAAGTCCATCTTAATCAGTGATAACAATGATACTATTATAGGATTAAGGCTGGCGAGTATAGACGGTGTATTAGCAAAGAGTAGAGATGAGGTTCTGCTTAGTTTTAATGAAGCATCAAAGAATGATGAAATTGGAATTATCATTGTAACAGAGAAGATTTTTGAAGAGATTTCAGAAGAAATTTTAGAGCTTAAGAAAAGTGGAAGTAAAAAACTTGTAGTTACTATTCCGGACAGTACTGGCCTAAAGGATAAAAACTTTATTATGAGATATATTAAAGAGTCCATAGGCATTAAAATTTAGGTGGTGAACTTATGATAACAGTTGAGGAAAAACTAGATATTTTCCATAGAATTGTTTATAGGGATGAGGAAGAAAAATTTCTAAAAGCCCTTAAAGAATTGGAAGAACAAAATAAACAACTTCTTGAAGATAAAAAAGAAGAAATGGAACGCGTTCGTGCGGAAATAAAAAGAAGAAAAATAAATCAGGCTAAAGTCGAAAGAAATGAGATAAAGTCTGAGAGTCTAGAAGATACAAAGGCAAAACTTAGACAAAAGAGAAAAGAATTAGAAGATGATATAGTAAAATCTATTATCGATAAGGCAAATGAGTATATAACAACAAAAGAATATGGTGAGTATCTATGCCATAATTTGGACAAATACCTTAAAGAGTTTGAAGAAAAAGAAGTTGTACTTATCCTAAGAGAAAAAGATAAGTTGATTTCAGAGAATTGTATTATGAATCTAAAAACTGCTACAGGTAAAACTTTTATAGTTGAAACTATGTCAGAAGAAAAAATTGGTGGGTTTATAATAAGTAATAAAGAGAGGTCATTTAATATAGACCACACTTTAAGAACTCTTATAGAAGAGAAGGAATATATGATTGGTAAGAAACTTACCCAAGCACTAGGAGAGGTAGGTGATTTAGATGAGTAATCTTGTTGGAGAAATCCAAATGATTAATGGTCCTGTTATTTTGGGAAAAAACATGACAGGTTTTACAATGAGAGAGATGGTTACAGTTGGCTCTAAAAAACTAATTGGAGAGATAATTTCAATAGACGGAGACTTTGGAACAGTTCAGGTATATGAAGAGACAGAGGGACTTAGAAAAGGTGAAAATATAACATCAACAGGTAAACCACTTTCAGTAAAACTAGGACCAGGAATGCTTGGAAATATGTTTGATGGTATTCAAAGACCACTTAAAAAAATCAAAGAAGAACATGGAAGCTTTATCCCTGAAGGTATAGGTCTTATATCAATTGATGAGGAAAAGCTATGGGATGTAGAGTTTCTTGTTTCAGAAGGAGATTATGTTAAAGCTGGACATATTTTTGGAACAGTTCAGGAAACCTCACTAATTGTGAATAAGCTTTTAATACCAATAGGAGTTGAAGGGAAAGTAACCTGGAGGATTGTTAAAGGGAAATACAATATTAATGAAGTTCTACTAAAGGTAACAGATTTAAAAGGAAATGTTCACGATGTTATGATGCATCAAGAATGGCCTGTAAGAACACAAAGACCTGTTGAGGAAAGACTTCAAATAGATCAACTTCTTGTTACTGGGCAAAGGGTACTAGATATATTTTTCCCTATAGCTAAAGGTGGTACTGCTGCAATTCCAGGAGGATTTGGTACAGGTAAGACAATGACTCAGCATCAGCTTGCTAAATGGTCTGATGCAGATATTATTGTTTATGTAGGTTGCGGTGAGAGGGGAAATGAGATGACTGAAGTTCTTGAGGACTTCCCAAAACTTATAGATCCAAAATCAGGTAAACCTATTATGGAAAGAACAGTTCTTATTGCAAATACATCAAATATGCCAGTTGCAGCTAGAGAGGCATCAATATATACAGGAATTACAATGGCAGAATACTTTAGAGATATGGGCTATAATGTAGCTGTAATGGCTGACTCTACTTCAAGATGGGCAGAGGCACTTAGAGAAATTTCTGGGCGACTAGAGGAGATGCCAGCAGAGGAAGGATATCCAGCATATCTTCCATCAAGACTTGCTCAATTTTACGAAAGAGCGGGATATGTTCAAACACTTTCAGGTACAAAAGGATCTATAACTGTAATTGGAGCTGTATCACCTGCGGGTGGAGATTTCTCAGAACCAGTAACTGAAAGCACCAAGCGATTTGTAAATGTTTTTTTAGGTTTAGATAGAGAGCTTGCATATGCAAGACATTACCCAGCAATAAACTGGTTAAATTCTTATAGCGGATACAGTGAAATGATCAAAAGATACTATGAAAAGGCACTTGATGAAGATATTACTCCGTTAAGAACAAAAATGTTAAACATTCTATATGATGAGAGTAAACTTTTAGAAATTGTTTTGTTAGTAGGTGAAGATGTTTTACCAGATGATCAAAGGCTTATACTAGAAGTAGCTAGGGTAATAAAAATAGGATTCTTACAACAAAATGCTTTCCATAAGGAAGATACCTACGTACCTCTTAAAAAGCAGCTAGAAATGCTTAAGACTATAGAACTTCTTTATGATAGAGGAATTAGGGCTGTAAAAAGAGGAATTCCAATATCTAGGGTTAAAGATACTGAACTTTATGATGATGTAATTAAGATGAAATATACCATATCAAATGACGAGATAGAAAAAATACAGGTATTGGATGCTAGAATTAATGATTTCTATAATCAACTAGAATCCGATTACTTGGTATAGTGGGTGATTAGATGAAGAGAGAATATTTAAAAATAGATAGAGTACAAGGGGCTTTAATAGAGCTTTCAAAGATTCATTCTGTAGCATATGGTGAAATAGCAGAAATTGAAGATGAAATGGGCAATAAAATGGTTGGCCGTGTTATTAAGATTGATAATGATAATGTTGTTGTACAGGTATTTGGGTCGACAATGGGAATCTCAGTTGAAAATACCAAAGTTAGTTTTCAAGGAAAGCCATTTGAAATACCATTATCAAAAGAAATACTTGGGAGAACTTTTAATGGGATAGGACAACCAATAGATGGTGGCGGAGAGATTTATTCTGAAAAATTTTATAATGTAAATGGTAGACCTATAAATCCTGTATCTAGGGAGTATCCTAGGAACTTTATACAGACTGGGATATCATCTATTGATGGTTTAACTACTCTTATCAGGGGACAAAAATTACCTATTTTCTCAGGAGCAGGTCTTCCACACAATGAATTAGCTGCACAAATCGTGCGTCAGGCTAAAATTCAATCAGCAAGTGGAGAAAACAACTTTTCTATTGTGTTTGCGGCAATTGGCGTAAAGCATGATGAGGCGTTTTATTTTGAAGAAGCATTTAGAAAAGCTGGGGTACAGGAAAAAGTTGTTATGTATATCAATTACGCAGATGACTCTATTATGGAGAGAATTATTGCACCTAGATGTGCACTTACAGCAGCTGAGTATTTGGCATTTGAACAACATCAGCACGTTTTAGTTATAATGACAGATATTACAAGTTATGGCGAGGCGCTTAGAGAGGTTTCTTCACTAAGAGAAGAAGTTCCAAGTAGAAGGGGTTACCCAGGATATCTTTATTCTGACCTTGCAGCATTATATGAAAGAGCTGGAATGATTTTTGGTGTTGAGGGTTCAGTAACTTTGATACCTATATTGACAATGCCTAACGATGATATTACACACCCAATTCCTGACCTTACAGGTTATATTACAGAGGGACAGGTAGTTTTGGAAAGAACTTTAGATCAAAAGGGTATCTATCCTCCAATTAATGTATTGCCATCACTATCACGTCTTATGAAAGATGGTATAGGGGAAGGTTTTACAAGGGAAGATCATCCTGAAGTTTCTAACCAGTTGTTCTCATCCTATTCGAAGGTGCAGGAAATTAGAGCACTTGCTCAGATAGTAGGGGAAGAAGACCTTTCTGAAAAGGATAGAATGTATATGAAATTTGGTGATGCTTTTGAGAAGAGATTTGTAACTCAAAGCTTAAATGAAAATAGAGACATAACAGAGACACTTGATTTAGCTTGGGATTTATTGCAGATCCTCCCAAGAGAAGAACTTGATAGATTGAATCCTGAAATTATTGCAAAGTATATGGGATAAGGTGATTTTATGGCTGTATATAAATTAACCCCAACAAAAGCAAATTTGATTAAATCAAAAAATTCGCTCAACTTTGCTTTAAAGGGTTATGAGTTATTGGATAAAAAAAGAGTTGTATTAATTAGAGAGATGATGGCTCTTATAGATGTAGCAACTGAGCTGCAAGATAGAATTGATAAGAGCTTTACAGATGCATATGAAGCACTAAAACTTGCAAATATAACTAAGGGATCTGACTATATTGAGGACCTTGCTCATTCTATAGAAAATGAACAAGATTACCAAATACTATTTAAATCAGTTATGGGGGTAGAGGTTCCAACTATTAAGAGAGAAGTACCAGAGTTTACAACTGAGTATGGATTTTTTAGAACTAACTCAGCTTTTGATAGAACGGTACTTTACTTTATAGATATTAGAGAACTAATTTATGAACTTGCAGTAGTAGAAAATTCTGTATATAAACTTGCAATGGAGATTAAAAAGACACAAAAAAGAGCTAATGCTCTCGATAAAATCCAAATACCAAGATATAGAACTACTATAAAGTATATAGACGAAGTGCTTCAAGAAAAAGAAAGAGAAGACTTCTTTAGACTAAAAAGAGTAAAAGGAAAATCAAAAGCAAGAAAAGCGAAAAAAACCAGCGCATAGCGCTGGTTTTTTTATATGTGAGCATATAATTGTTATCTTTTAATCTTTCCAATTGTGAACTGTGATTTGTGCATTGTGAATTGATACTATCTGTGTTTTTTTAGTAATTTATCTTTAATATCCCATAAATCCTGAGAAAGGTCTACAAAGTATTCATGTGGTCTTTCAAATCGTTTTATTTCTTCCCAAAGTGTTGCAATCTCATTTTTACAATATTCCTTTATTTGATGAACATCCGGGCTATCATAGATTAATTCGCCTTTTTCAAATATTTTTACTAGTAGAGGTCTAGCATAAAAATTTTGTAATGTTTTTCTTTTCCAAGTAAACAAAGGATGAAATATCTTATAAGAATCTCCTTTAGGTATTTCTTCATCAAATAGAGTAATTACATCTCCTAAAGCCTTATTCGAATCGCGATCAAATAATCGATATATTTGTTTAAAACCTGGGGTTGTAATTTTTTCTACATTATTGCTAATTTTTATTTTAGGTTTTAAGATACCATCTTCTTCTAATGCTACTAATTTATAAACTCCGCCAAAAATAGGTTCTGATCTTGCAGTAATAAGTCTTTCTCCAACTCCAAAGCTATCAACCTGGGCACCTTGAGTTAATAAATCTTTAATTACAAACTCATCAAGGCTACTTGAAGCCATTATAGCACAATCAGAAAATCCTGCTTCATCTAACATTTTTCTTGCTTCCTTAGACATATAAGCTATATCTCCACTATCTATACGAATACCTTTTGGTCTAAAACCCTTTGGAACAACTATCTCATTAAAAACCTTAATAGCATTTGGAATGCCATGTTTTAAAGTGTTATAGGTATCCACAAGTAGTACGCAAGAATCGGGATAAGTTCTTGCATAAGCTCTGAAGGATTCAATTTCAGAGGGGAATGTTTGAACCCAGCTGTGAGCCATGGTACCAAGCGCAGGCACACCAAAGTCTCTGTCTACTATAGTATTAGCAGTACCTATGCAACCGCCAATATAGGCAGCCCTTGCTCCTAGAATTGCTCCTCCATAACCTTGAGCTCTTCTTGATCCAAATTCTATAACAGCTCTTCCATCAGCTGCTCTTACAATTCTATTAGCCTTTGTTGCAATTAATGATTGATGATTTATTGTTAAAAGAATCATAGTTTCAATAAGTTGTGCTTGCACTACAGGTCCTCTTACTACTACAATTGGCTCACTAGGGAAAATTGGTGTTCCTTCTGGTATAGCCCAAACATCACACTTAAAGCTAAAATTCCTAAGATAATTTAGAAATTTTTCGCCAAATATTTTTCTAGAACGAAAGTATTCAATATCTTCCTCGTAAAAGCTAAGGTTTTGCAGATAGTCAATTAGTTGTTCTACTCCTGCCATAATTGCAAAGCCACCATCATCGGGAATAGACCTAAAGAACATATCAAAATATGCAGTTTTATTCTCCATATTATTTTCAAGATAGCCATTTGCCATAGTAAATTCATAGAAATCAGCTAGCATTGTAAGGTTTTGCCTGTCAGTCCAATCTATTTTATCCATAAAGCCTCCTATTAATAAAGTTAGTTTTAGTAAATACATAGACTAATTGAAATCACTAGTGTATTAGCTCTATTATAATATTCTATAAATTAAAAGACAAGTTAAAAAACAAAACAAAAAAATAAGAAGGGTTATCTAAATTTCAATCTAGAAAACCCTTCATATTAAATAGGTCTCTGAAGAACTGCTCCAACAAGAACTTTTTGGTTCAATCACTTTATCCAATCCTTTAAAACACTCCCTAATTTAAGTTACATCGGGCTATCTGAGCCATCTAACTTAATTTCATTTAGTTGCTTTCTCCACAACTAACAGGTAATTCATATTGGTGGACTCTTAATCCACTTATATTTGTTACAGGTACTTATCTAACTTTACTACTTTTTACTATTTTCCTTTCATAAATCTTAAAGCGAGAAATCTTAAACAGTTATTCTTTAAAATAGGTGTAGCATGTTTACTTAAAACTTTTCACATTCTAAATATACTTTTACTACTATGCTACTTAAATTCTACTATCATCTTTCCTCATATCTTTAAATCAATCTACGAATCTCTAACAGCTTTATAAATAGTGATACTGAATTCAGCAAAAGAGCCGAATCTTAATACTTTTCAATAAATCGTAATACGAAAATCAAGCTTTTACACTTTACTCTTAACACAACTTACTGATACATACTTTTAGTTGGATGCAGTTATCAAAGACCTATGAAACCATTAAATAACTAAAAACTTAATAAAAAGTTATAAAGTTATATTATAATGATTTGTATTTATATTATACCCAGATATAATTTTCTAAACATATAAAATAGATTAATTTTTAAAGAAAAGCCAATAAATGAGTTTATTGGCTATATACGCAAAATTATTAAGTATTGTTAATTTTTCGTTTTCCTTTTTCGGTAATAGAAAGCATTTTAATAGGAGTTACATGACAACTTATAGAACAACCTATACATTTACTCTCACAAGTGGGTGATCCCATTTCTTCTTTTATATATCCCATTTGAACTAATTGTTCTATCATTTGGTCTAAGGATGATTCTGTTATATTTAAATTTGATGCTATTTTATTTTTTGAAAAAACTTTTGCATTATAGATTTCTTCTAATACATTTGTTAGCATGAAAACTCCTCCTTAAAAGCCTAAAAAACTACCAACTTGATAAACTAAAACTGCTAAAAACCAAGCTAGTACAAAGGGATAAATAGCCATAAAAGCAGCCCACTTATATGATTTAGTTTCATTTTTCACTGTTGCAATAACTGCAGCACAAGGTGTATAAAGCAAAGTCATAACAAGAAATGAAACGGCAGATAATGGTGTAAAAGCTCCTCTTATCGCAGTTATAAGTTCAGCGCCTTCATTGGTACCAGTATAAACCATTCCTAATACAGCTACAACAGCTTCCTTTGCAGCAAGTCCTGCAAATAAACTTACGGATGCTTGCCAAGTTCCAAACCCAGCAGGAGCGAATAGAGGGGCTATAAATGCACCAATCTTACCAAGTAAACTTGCTTTAGAATATGGTTCAACTCCAAGTGGTAGAACTGAAAGGACCCAAAGTAATGAAACTACTGCAAAAATTATTGTACCAGCTTTCTTAAGGAAATCCCAAACTTTCTCCCAAGTATCTTTAAGCACGTTCTTTGCTGAAGGAATTCTATAAGGTGGAAGCTCCATAATAAAGTGAGCTGAGTCTCCTTTAAAAAGTGTTTTACTAAAAATCTTACCCATTAATAGTGCAACCGCTATTCCAAGTGAATAAATCAAAAAAAGTGCTAGTCCACCATTATTGGGGAAAAATGCTGCTATAAACACTAAATATATAGGAAGTCTTGCCCCACAAGACATAAATGGATTTATAAGTATAGCGATCATTCTATCTTTTTTGTTTTCAAGAGTTCTTGTTGCCATAACTCCAGGGACATTACAACCAAAGCCTATTATCATCGAAATAAAAGTTTTACCATGAAGACCTACAGCTCTCATAATGCCATCCATAACATATGCCGCTCTAGACATATATCCTGTATCTTCAAGAATTGCTATAAAGAAGTAGAGGACAGTTATTAGTGGAACAAATACAACTACTGCACCAACACCGCCTATAAAACCTTCAATAAAAAATGAGATTAGCCAGGATGGTGAATTAATAGCTACAAGTCCCTTTTCTAAGGCTATGCCAAGCCATTCAACAAGATTTTCTGCATATCCTCCTAAAAATTTAGAGCCAATAAGAAATGTCATTTGAAACACTATAAACATAATAAGTCCGAATATTGGAATACCTAAAAATCCGTTAGTAAGTACTTTGTCTATTCTATCAGTAACTGTTATTTTTTCTACATCAGGATTTAATACATTCAATTTTGAAATTTTATATATATGTTCGTATCGTTTATCTACAATATCAAGTTCTACATCAGGATGTCTTTCTTTAATATCTTCCACTAGCAATTTGATACCTTTATCATCAGAAAAAAGTGCGGAAATATCATTGTCGTTTTCAAGAAGTTTTATGGCAGCCCATCTTGATGGAATATCTACTTCTGTGCTTTGGATTGCATTTGAAAGTGCTGTGATTTCTATATCAAGGTTTGAACCATATCCGAATGCAATTTTATTTTGTTTAAGATTAATTTGAGTAATTGTTTTATCTAGTAATTCTTTTATACCTTTTTTCTTAGCAGCAATAGTTGGAATAATAGGAATTCCAAGGGCTTTCCCAATCTCATCAGCTTTTATAATTATATTTCGTTCTGCTGCTTCATCCATCATATTAAGAGCTATAACAACACTAACACCCATCTCTAGGAGTTGGGTGGTTAGGTATAAATTTCGTTCTAAATTAGTTGCGTCAACTACATTTATTACTACGTCGGGTCTTTCGTTAACAATAAAATCCCGGGCCACTTTCTCGTCTTCGGAATAGGTTCCTAGGCTGTAAGTGCCGGGCAAATCGACAATGTTATAAGTAATTCCATTATATTTTAGGGAGCCCTCTTTCTTTTCTACTGTAACTCCAGGCCAATTTCCAACATGTTGATTAGAACCTGTAAGCACGTTAAACAAAGTGCTTTTACCACTGTTGGGATTTCCCACAAGGGCGATTGTATTCATCATTTCACTCTCCATTATGTGTAAATAAATTTATTCTTCTACATATATATGTTGTGCTAAGCCTCTTCCAATCGCTAACTTATGTCCGGATATGGAGATTATTATAGGGCCAAAATCATTTTTAACCATTTTTACCTCAGCACCTGTATTTAAACCAAGCTCGTATATTCTTTTTCTAGCATTTCCGCCACCAACAACTGATTTGATCCTACATTTATTATTACGCTTAACAGCTGATAGAACCATTATGATCACCTTCATCCTTTTACATTATATAGTTGATAACTATTATCATCTATATAATATAATATTTCCGAGTGAATTGCAAGGATATATTTCTAATTTAGTTTTTCTATATATTGACACTGGCGTTAAGAGATGATAGTATTAAATCACAACCACCCCCCCTGGGGGGTAGGAGGAGGTATAATAATATGTCAAATCAAAAACTTTCTATAGATGTAATAGGGATGACTTGTGCATCTTGTTCAGCAAGAATAGAAAAACAGCTTAACAAACTTGAAGGAGTGGACTCAGCTGTTGTAAATCTACTTGCAAATAAAGCAGTAGTAGTATTTGACAATTCAAAGGTAGATAAAAAAACTATAGTAAAGACAATAGAAAAGACTGGATATGAAGTTCCCTTAAAGAGAACTACTATGTTTATTGAGGGAATGACATGTGCAGCTTGTTCTGCTAGGGTAGAAAAGGCACTGCAAAAAGTGGATGGGGTTGTAAATGCAAGTGTAAACTTGTCTACAAATAAGGCTACCGTAGATTATGCATCAGGTTCAGTAGAAGAGAGTTTTCTAGTTAAAACTGTAGAAAAGGCAGGGTATGGAGCAGAAGTTGAAAAGGATGAGAATAAAGGTAAAGATAAGGATATGAGAGAGAAGGAAATAAAATCTCTGAAAACATCTTTTATAATAGCTCTTATTTTTGCACTTCCATTGTTTTCTGCGATGCTTTTTCATATGGCAGGGCAGATGAATATTCTGACAAACGGTTATTTTCAATTGGCACTTGCTACGCCGGTACAATTTTTTGTTGGATATAGATTTTATAAAGGCGCATATAACTCGTTAAGAGGTGGCGGAGCTAATATGGATGTATTAGTTGCTCTTGGTACTTCCGCAGCTTACTTCTACTCAGTATATAATTTATTTACAGGAGTACATGAGTACTATTTTGAAGCCTCTGCAGTAATAATTACGCTAATACTTCTTGGAAAATATTTTGAAGCTAAGGCAAAGGGCAAGACTTCTGAGGCTATAAAGAAACTTATGGGACTACAACCAAAGACTGCAAGAATTATTCGAGACGGAAAAGAATTAGATATCCCAATAGAGGATTTGGAGATTGGTAATATTATAGTTGTAAGACCTGGAGAAAGGGTTCCTGTTGATGGGATTATTGAGGAAGGGAATTCAAGTCTTGATGAATCTATGATAACTGGCGAGAGTATGCCAGTTGATAAAAAAGAGGGAGATTTTGTAGTTGGAGCTACAATAAATAAATATGGTGCATTTAAATTTAAGGCTACAAAAATTGGGAAAGATACAGTATTAGCACAAATCGTAAAGATGGTTGAAGATGCTCAAGGCTCAAAGGCTCCTGTACAAAGACTTGCAGATAAGATATCAGGAATATTTGTACCAACAGTATTAGCAATAGCATTAGTCACATTTATAATAGTTTTAAACGTAAAAGATTTTAATACAGGACTCATTAATGCAGTAGCGATTTTAGTTATTGCTTGTCCATGCGCACTTGGACTTGCAACACCAACAGCTATTATGGTTGGAACTGGTAAAGGTGCAGAAAATGGAATTTTAATTAAGTCTGGGGAACATTTAGAAAAAGCACATAAATTAGATCTAATTGTGTTTGACAAGACCGGGACAATAACTAGAGGTCAACCAGAGTTAACAGATATTATCTTAACTTCAGACCTACTAGAAAATGAAGTTTTAAGAATTGCAGCATCAGTAGAAAAAACTTCTGAACATCCACTTGGGGTTTCAATTGTTAATGAAGCAGAAATAAATCTAATTAGACTTTCAGAAGCAACAAGCTTTGCAGCAATTCCAGGAAAAGGTTTAAAAGCAGTATTTGAAGATGAGGATGTTTTAATAGGAAACAGAAAATTATTGAATGAAGCAGAAATCGATTTTACGGAATATGAAGATCAAATATTTAAGCTTGAAGAAGCAGGAAAGACCGCAATGTTAATTGCAAAGTCCAATAAGCTAATAGGTATAATTGCAGTTGCGGATCAAATTAAAGAAAGCTCTGCTGGTGCGATTAAAGAGCTTAAAAGTATGGGTGTAGAGATTTATATGATTACTGGTGATAATGAAAGAACTGCCAGAGCAATTGCTGATAAAGCTGGAATAGAAAATGTTCTTGCAGATGTATTACCAGAAGATAAAGCAAATCAGATTGAAAAACTTAGAGCATCAGGTAAGAATGTGGGAATGGTAGGAGATGGCATAAACGATGCACCAGCTTTAGCAGCTGCTGATGTTGGATTTGCAATTGGTACAGGTACAGATGTTGCGATGGAGGCTGCGGATATTACTCTTATGAGAGGAGATCTTGAAGGGGTAGTATTTGCAATAAGATTGAGTCATGCGACAATGAAGATTATAAAACAAAATCTATTCTGGGCATTTTTCTACAACTCTGTGGGAATTCCATTTGCAGCACTTGGGTTTTTAAATCCAATGATTGCAGGAGCAGCAATGGCATTTTCTTCAGTATCTGTAGTCTCAAACTCGTTAAGATTAAGAAAATTTAAATAAAAAGTTGAAAGGATGATAAACATGGAAAAGACAATGATGGTAGAAGGTATGAGTTGTGGACATTGCGAAAGAGCAGTTAAAGAAGCAATAGAAGAATTAGAAGGTGTAAGCAAAGTAGAAGTAGATCTTACAAGTGGTAAAGTAGTAGTAGAAGGTCAAGGACTAGATGATAGTAAATTGAAAGAAGCAGTTGATGAGGCAGGTTACCAAGTTTCTTCAATAAACTAGGAGTGAAAGATATGAATCAAGGAAAAGAGACTGCCTTAAAAAAGTTAAAAACTGTTAGAGGTCAGGTAGATGGTATTATAAGAATGATTGAGGATGACAGATATTGTGTGGATATTTCAATACAACTTCTTTCAATCATTGGGTTATTAAAAAAAGCCAATATAGATGTGCTAAATGCTCATATAAGAACATGCGTTGCTGATGCAATCCTTGAAGGTGAAGATCAAGGTGAAGAAAAAATAAATGAAATTATAACAATAATCGACAAGTATATTAAGTAAAATAAATTGGGTATGTCTGACACAGACATACCCAATTTATTTTTTATAATATAGGGTTTTCTATTTCCCTATATTATAAAAATTATGTTGTGGGGAGAAAAATTCCTGCAGTGGTAAGGAAGGTGCTGATATTCATAGTATTGTAGATACTTTTTTGTTTATAAGGGTATATTAGTATTGAAATAATTAAATAAATTGTATATAATTAAAGAAAGGTCAAAGAAGGTCAAACCTTTTGAATGGAGATGAATTTATGGAGTATAAAGATTATTACAAAATAATGGGTTTAGAAAAAACGGCAACCCAGGATGAAATAAAAAAAACCTATAGAAAGCTTGCCAAGAAGTATCATCCGGATTTAAACCCAAATGATGAAAAAGCTCAAGAAAAATTTAAATCGGTAAGTGAAGCCTATGAAGTATTAAGTGATGAAAAAAAGAGAAAGCAATATGATCAAATGGGGCAATATGGATTTTCAAATGGTCAACAATTTGATCCATCGGCTTACGGTTATGGAGGGCAACCGGGTGGTAGCTATACTTATTCATCAGCTGAGGGTGCAGATTTTTCTGACTTCTTTAATACTATATTTGGTGGTGCAGGTGGTCAAAGAAGTTCAAGCAGTAATATGGGTTTTGATATTGGGGATCTGTTTGGTAGTTCAAGTGGAACTAGAAGATCGACTGGAAGAACCAGAGCGACCCAAAGACAAAGCTATGAATCTGAACTAGAAATTTCAATTGAGGATGGTTACAGTGGAACAAGCAGAGAAGTATCCTTAAATATAGGTGGAGAGACAAAAAATATCATCGTTAAAATTCCAAAGGGTATCACTCCAGGTAAAAAAGTAAAGGTAAAAGGAGATAAATGGGGAATAGATGCAGATATATTATTCAAGATTAACTTTAGAGAATCAAAAGACCTACATTTGGATGGACTTAATTTAACAAGAAAGATTGATCTACTCCCTTGGGAGGCATATTTTGGTGAAAAAGTAGTAGTTCAGACACTCAGTGGAAAAATCAAAATCGATATCCCTCCAAAATCAGAATCAGGCAAGAAAATGAGATTGTCCAAAAAAGGATATGTCGACCTAAAAGGAAATACCGGAGATTTATATGTTGAAATTTCAATTGTAAATCCACCAGATTTAAGTAAAGAAGAACTTGAACTATATAAAAAGTTAAAAGAAAAATCAACTTATAATCCAAGAAATAATTGATAGGAGGAGAAAAGATGGATTTGAATAAATTTACACAAAAAAGTATTGATGCAATTGAAGGATCTCAGAATATAGCTATGAAACTTGGAAATCCTGAATTATCAGAAATCCATCTCCACTATGCTTTAATAGCAAATAGAGATGGACTAATACCAAGGGTTTTAACGCTTATGGGAATTGATGTAGAAGATTTTATAAAAGCGCTAGATAATAAAATTAATAAACTTCCAAAGCAGACTGGGGGAACTATACATCCGGGTAGGACGTATACAAAAACTCTGATAGATGCAGAAGAAGAGGCAAAGAATTTCAAGGATGAATATATTGGAGTAGAGCATATTTATTTAGCAATTCTTTCTGCAAAAGGAAATTTATCTAATGAAGTATTTAAAGAGTTTGATATAACAAGAGATAAGTTTCTTCAAGCTCTGATGAAAGTAAGAGGAAATCAAACAATAACAACTGATAATCCAGAGGGTACCTATGAGGCCTTAGAAAGATTTGGACGAGACCTGGTAAAGGATGCTAAGAATGGTAAAATGGATCCAGTTATTGGAAGAGATGCAGAGATTAGAAATGTAATCCGTATACTTTCAAGAAGAACTAAAAATAATCCTGTATTAATTGGTGAGCCCGGTGTTGGGAAAACTGCAATTGTCGAAGGACTTGCTCAAAGAATTGTAAATGGGGATGTTCCAGAAGGATTAAAGGATAAATCCTTATTTTCACTTGATATGGGTGCTCTTGTAGCGGGGGCGAAGTATAGAGGAGAATTTGAAGAACGATTGAAGGCAGTGCTTTCTGAAATTCAAAAATCTGAAGGACAAATACTTCTTTTTATCGATGAAATCCACAATATTGTTGGTGCAGGGAAAGCAGAAGGATCAATGGATGCAGGGAACTTACTTAAACCAATGCTTGCAAGAGGGGAACTTCATACAATTGGAGCGACTACCCTAGACGAATATAGAAAAAATATTGAAAAAGATGCAGCTCTTGAGAGAAGATTCCAGAAAGTGCTTGTAACTGAACCAACGGTGGAAGATACTATTTCAATATTAAGAGGGCTTAAGGAAAAATATGAGATTCACCACGGGATAAGAATTTCAGATAGTGCTGTTATTGCAGCAGCTACTCTTTCAGATAGATATATCTCCGATAGATTTTTACCAGATAAGGCAATTGACCTTATGGATGAAGCTGCAGCAATGATTAAAACAGAAATAGATTCAATGCCTACTGAGATAGATGAAATAAGAAGAAGAGTTTTGCAACTTGAAATTGAAAGGGAATCACTAAAAAAAGAAACAGATGAAGCTTCCAAAAAAAGATTAGAGAAAATCGAAAAAGAACTTTCTGAATTAAAAGAAGAACTAGATTTACTAAAAGCGCAATGGGAAGAAGAAAAGGGAGAAATATCAAAAGAGAAAGATATAAAAGAAGAAATTGATAGAGCGAAACGAGAGATAGAAGAAGCCGAAAGAAATTACGATTTAGAAAAACTCTCTAAACTTAAGTATGGTACTCTTGTTGCTCTAGAAAAAAGATTGCAAGAAGCACAATCTAAAGAACAAATAGGCCCTAGGATGTTAAAGGAAGAAGTTACAGAAGATGAAATCGCTGAAGTTGTAGCCAAATGGACAGGGATCCCTACAGCTAAACTACTTGAAACTGAAAGAGAAAAACTTCTTTCCCTATCTGATATTCTTCACGAAAGAGTTATAGGACAGGATGAAGCTGTAGATGCAGTTGTAGATTCAGTGCTTAGAGCAAGAGCTGGACTTAAAGATATTAACAAACCAGTGGGGAGCTTTATATTCTTAGGACCAACGGGTGTTGGGAAAACTGAACTTTCAAAAGCGCTAACTCAGAGCCTTTTTGATGATGAGAAAAATATGATAAGAATTGATATGAGTGAATATATGGAAAAACACTCTGTTTCAAGACTTGTTGGTGCGCCTCCAGGATATGTTGGATATGACGAAGGTGGACAATTAACAGAAGCTGTAAGGAGAAGGCCATATTCAGTAATATTATTTGATGAAATTGAAAAAGCACATCCAGATGTATTTAACATCTTGCTTCAAGTGTTAGATGATGGAAGGCTAACTGATAATCAAGGAAGGACAGTAGATTTTAAAAATACTGTTATAATAATGACTTCAAATATTGGATCAGATTATTTGATAGAAGGATTAAGTTCAGAAGGAAAAATTAGCGAAGAAACCAGAGAACGCGTAATGAATGAAATGAGAAGGGTATTTAAACCAGAGTTTTTAAATAGAATTGACGATATAGTCTTATTTAAACCACTTCAAAGAAATGAGATATTTAAGATTATTGATCTTCAGATTAAAGAAATTGAAAAAAGACTCCAAGATAGAGAAATATCTGTTGAGGTTACAGATAATGCTAAAGAGTTGGTTTTACAAAAATCTTACTCTATCCAATATGGCGCAAGACCGGTCAAAAGGTTTTTACAAAAAGAACTTGAAACAAGAATCAGTCGACTTATTATCAAGGGCGAATTAAAAGATGGTGATAATATAGTTATTGATACCATTGATGAAGAATTAGAAGTTAAGATATTATAAAAAGCTTTAAAAGAAGTATTATGATGAAGTCTTTTATGAAACTCAAAACGGAAAATTCATTATAACAATAAAAAAACTGATTCAATTAAGAATCAGTTTTTTTGTTATGTAGCCGTGCACCCAGTTTTGTCAGTCCTATTCCAAGCGTTACCTAAACAGTTAGCTCGGGCCAGGCTTACCCACGGCACACAAAAGGTTTCACTTATCGCTGCTTCCTTCCGGACCTGACGAGGTTCATGAGCTTTCATTGCGTGGGACCCAACCGTCAACACCACTTATCTAGGGCTGACCTCACAATAGAGATGCCTAAACTGGGAATTCAATCCTGCTGTAGCGGATTGCAGGTTACAGGGGGCCGCTAAATCCCCATCTAGCACGGCAAAATTTTCTAATGGCGGAGAGAGAGGGATTCGAACCCTCGAGACGCGATTAACGTCTACACGATTTCCAGTCGTGCGCCTTCAACCAAACTCAACCACCTCTCCATAGAATACTATTATAGAATATATATCAGTGATTGTCAACTGTTCAAGAGGTTTGAAAATAGCCTTGTTGGGGTAAAGAATACACAAATAATAATAATGGAGGTGCTACTATGAAAAAGAGTTTAAGTATAGAATACTGCACTTCTTGAGGCTATTTATCAAGGGCAGTTGCTCTTTGTGAACGAGTTTTAGATGAACACAAGTCAAAAGTTTCCGAATTTATTTTAATCCCATCTCAAGGTGGAGTATTTGAAATAAGTTTGGAGGGTATGCTTCTTTTTTCTAAGAATGAGTTAGGAAGATTCCCAGAAGATGGAGAAGCGGAAGAAATAATCAGAAATGCAATTTAAATTAAGGGCCTAATTTAGGCCCTTTTTGTTTTAGTTGTGTAAAAGAGACTGGATTTTTGGTATAATGAATTATATTATAGAATTTGGGTGATAAAGATGTATCAAGCATTATATAGACAATATAGACCTAAGACTTTTGATGAATTATTAGGCCAAGAGCATATAACCACTATACTTAGAAATCAAATAAAAAAAGACAATGTTGGTCATGCCTATCTTTTTTCAGGAACAAGAGGCACAGGCAAAACTTCTGCTGCCAAGATATTTTCTCGTGCAGTTAGCTGTCTTAATCCAGTAGATGGAAATCCATGCAATGTATGTGATGTTTGTAAGGGAATCTTAAATGAGACTCTTATGGATGTAATTGAAATGGATGCTGCAAGCAATAGAAAAATCGAAGACATTAGGGATTTAAAGGAAAAAGTAGTATATGCACCCACAAAAGCAAGATATAAGGTGTATATAATAGATGAGGTTCATATGTTGACAAATGAGGCATTTAATGCACTTTTGAAAACATTGGAAGAACCACCTAAACATCTTATTTTTATTCTTGCAACCACCGAGCCCCAAAGATTGCCTCAAACTATTCTTTCAAGATGTCAGCGATTTGATTTTAAAAGACTTACTGCCAAAGATATGATACAAGGCATGAAGTCTATAACTGATTCAATAGGTATAGAGGTTGAGGATAAAGTTTTTTCACTTATAGCAAAGAATTCAGATGGAGCTATGAGAGATGCCCTAAGTCTATTAGATCAGTGTATAGCATTTAATGATAAGAATCTAAACTATGAAGATGCAATTAAGATACTGGGGATTGCGAATATAGATTTTATATTTAAACTAGTAGATGCCATTAAGGATGGGAATGTTGAAGAATCTCTTCAGATGTTAGATTTTATTATAGCTGAAGGAAAAGATATTCCTCAGTTTCTTAAGGATTTAATACATCATTACAGAAATCTTATGATAACAAAGACCTCAAAGAATCCAGATATGTTGGTAGATTGGGGAGAAATTGAGTTATATCAAAAGCAATTACAAAAAATGGATTTAGATTATATTATAAGGAGCTTAGATCTTTTGACAGAGGCTGAAAATGCTATGAAATGGTCACTTCAACCTAGAATCATACTTGAAATGTCAGTTATTAAAATGATAAATATTCTAAAAGAAGGTTCTCTAGAAGAACGAATTCAAAGGCTTGAAGATGGAATTATTCCTGTAAAAGTAGTATCTGAAAGAGTAAAACCAGAACTTGAAAAACCAAAACCAGCAGCAAAAGAAACAGTGGTAAAAAAAGAGTTAAAGACAGCAATTAAAAAAGAAGCATCAGAAGAAGTTAAAGTGCCAAAAGATGAAGATATTAAGGAAACTATTACGGGGGAGTTAGATTTACAAATAGTAAAAAAATCTTGGCCTGAGGTATTAAAAATAGTAAAGGCTAAAAAGATGAATATATATGCTCTAGTTACAGAGTGTGAAGTATCGAGTGTAAAACACGATAGAATAACACTTATCTTTAAGGAAGGGTATGAATTTCATAAGGAAGCTTTAAATGCACCTCAAAACAAAGAGTTTTTAGAAAATATAATTTCTAGTTATTATGGGAAAAAAGTTGAGTTGTTGGTAATTATGAAAGATTGTGAATCTCCAGATGATTTAGAGGATAATAAGCCAAAAGTGGTAGATCAAGATAAGGCTATAAAAGAAGCTCTAGATTTTTTTGGTGAAGATATAGTAGATATAAAATAGGAGGAGATAAAAATGGCAAAAGGATTTCCAGGAGCAGGTGGGAATATGAATAATATGATGAAGCAAATGCAAAAGATGCAAAAGAAAATGGAAGAGGTACAAGCTGAAGTTGATGCTACTGAATTAGAAGCAACAGCTGGAGGTGGAGCAATAAAAGTAGTAGTAAATGGTAAAAAAGAAGTATTGGATATAGAAATAGATGCTTCTGTAGTAGATCCAGAAGATGTTGAAATGCTTCAAGACTTAGTTCTTGCAGCGGTAAATGAAGCGCTTAGAAAAGCTGAAGCATTTGCAGCTAATGAAATGAAAAAAGTTACAGGTGGAATGAATATTCCAGGCATGTAATATAGAAAGGAGCACCTATGGATTATTTCGCCTTACCCATTGCCAATTTAATAGACCAATTTTCTAAGCTTCCCGGGATAGGCAGAAAAAGTGCCCAACGATTAGCATTTTATGTATTAGAGATGGATCAAAGAGAAGCTGAGAGGCTTTCAGCTGCAATACTTGAAGCAAAGGAAAAAATTACATTTTGCGATGTATGCGGAAATTTAACAGATAAACCAATCTGTAATATATGTAGCAATGATAGGAGAGATCCTTCAACAATTTGTGTTGTTGAAGGGCCAAGAGATGTTGTTGCAATGGAAAAAAGTAGAGAATACAAGGGATTCTATCATGTTCTACATGGTGTAATTTCACCAATGGAAAATATGGGTCCTGGAGATATTAGAATAAAAGAACTTTTACACAGATTAGCAGATGAGGTGGTAAAAGAAGTTGTAATAGCAACAAACCCAACGGTAGAGGGAGAAGCAACAGCACTTTATTTATCAAGACTTATTAAACCACTTGGAGTAAAAGTAACAAGAATCGCCCACGGTATCCCAGTAGGCGGAGATCTAGAGTATTTTGATGAAGTAACTTTGGCGCGGGCATTTGATAATAGAAGGGAAATGTAGCAAAAGGCACATTTTTGTGTCTCTATCTAAAAATAACCATTCGACAATTCTATGTTTGTTCCTACAATTTAATGTTCATCCCTAACCCCAGGAGTAAGCGCCACAAAACAGCGCCTACTCCTTTTCTAATTCCTATTTTCCCTC
>Ga0265295_1000445_pt1 | contig 83203 bp, 78 predicted proteins | sample Munlansysbiofilm_FD_192503 | JGI IMG/M metagenome (GOLD analysis project Ga0265295, IMG submission 192503) | Leachate microbial communities from a municipal landfill in Southern Ontario, Canada - Methane capture system biofilm | ecosystem: Engineered > Solid waste > Landfill > Unclassified ... | reverse complement strand
ACCTCACCTATTTTATAAAGGAGAAGCGATGAATAGCGTAGATATAGGCATTATGAAATCAATCAAAATTTTACCCAAAATAGAGATTAAAAACGCTCTCCTGCAACCCCTCCTCTCCCTCTAACTCATTTTTTCATTTTTTAAATAGTACGAAACAAAATACAACGAAGGAATAACAATGAACAATAATAAAATTATCATTTTTGATACAACATTACGTGATGGTGAGCAAAGTCCTGGTGCTTCAATGAACACAGAAGAGAAAATCCAAATTGCCTTGCAATTACAAAAATTAGGTGTAGACGTTATTGAAGCGGGTTTTGCAGCAGCCAGTCCAGGCGATTTTGATGCTATTTCTCGTATCGCAGAGGCGGTGAGCAAGAGTCGCGTGTGTTCACTTGCACGTGCGTTGGAGAAAGATATTAAAGCAGCAGGTGAAGCAGTTTCTAAAGCAAAAATGAATCGTATCCATACGTTTATTGCGACTAGTCCTATTCACATGGAATACAAACTTAAAATGACACCCGATCAAGTGATTAAAAAAGCGGTTGAGGCTGTTCAGTATGCTAAAACCTTTTGTGAGGATGTTGAGTTTAGTTGTGAAGATGCTGGGCGTAGTGAAGTGAGTTTTATGAAAGAAGTTTTAGATGCGGTCATCAACGCAGGAGCTACTACGCTTAATATCCCAGATACTGTAGGCTATCGTTTGCCAACGGAAATGGGGGCTATTATTAAATCTTTGCATGATTTTGTGGGAGATAGAGCGATTATTTCGGTACACAATCATAATGATTTAGGCTTAGCCGTTGCTAACTCTTTAGCGTGTATTGAAAATGGCGCACGTCAGGTGGAGTGTACCATTAATGGTTTGGGTGAGAGAGCGGGTAATGCGGCGTTAGAGGAAATCGTCATGGCGCTTCGTACACGTAAAGATCATTTTAGTGGTTATGAGACCAATATCAACATCAAAGAGATTTACCCAACCAGCAAATTGGTCTCATCCATCACAGGTATTGAGCCTCAGCCTAATAAAGCAATTGTAGGGAAAAATGCTTTCTCTCATGAGAGTGGTATTCATCAAGATGGTGTTTTAAAACACACGCAAACGTATGAAATTATGAGTGCGAAAGACATTGGATTAGATAAAAATTCTATTGTTCTTGGAAAACATTCAGGTCGTCATGCCTTTAAAGATAAATTGAGTAGTTTAGGGTATGAACTAAAAGATGAAGAGATTAATGAAGCGTTTGAGCGATTTAAAATTTTAGCGGATCAGAAAAAAGAGATTTTTGATGACGATTTGCGTGCGTTGGTTGCAGATGAAATTACAAAAATTCCTCAAGTATTTGATTTGGTTCGTTTACAGCTTTCAGATTGCTCTCCTGGAGGACTCCCAAGTGCAGCGGTGACAATTAGCCATGAAGGAAAAGAAATTACTGATGCTGCTATTGGAAATGGTACGATGGATGCTATCTTTAAAGTGATTGACCGTGTTTGCGGTGTGAGTGGTGAACTCAAAGATTATAAAGTGGATGCGGTTTCTCAAGGTAAAGATGCTATGGCGAGGGTATTGGTTAAGGTTGTTTTTGATGAGAGTAAACCAGCAATTATGGGGCATGGCTTAAGTGTGGATACGATGTTAGCAACTGCTAAAGCATATATTGGAGCATTGAACAGTTATATGTCAATGAAAGAGAGTTTGCGAACGATTCATCACACAAGCAAAGAGGGAATCTAGGTATTTTTCTTTTTACATGTAAAGATGAAAATCTTTACATGTAAAGCTATTTAACGATGTTAAAACTAAAGTAGCGTGAACTAAAACCACTATTTCCAATACTTCGATATTGAACACTTGCGGCTTCAAAATTTCCAATTTCTTGATATAACAAACCTAGAGCATAGCGACTCTCTGGATTGGTAGGATCTGTTAATTTAGAGAGTTCGAGCAAAGCAATCGCATTTTCACTATGCCCTGCGCCAATGGCCGCAACAGAAGCTAGAAAAATGGTATGGGTATCTTTTTTCTTATAATCATCAATCAGTTTATTGTAAAGGGTAAATGCTTCTTCAAAATGGTTAGTATAAATTTCCATAAAAGCGACTGTTTGCATAATAGAAGGAATATCCTCGAGTTCTTCCTCCATTTTGGCTTTTACGCTATCACGTTTTTGGTGGAGTAGTCCTCCAATTTGCAATAATTTTATATATTGTTCTTTCACAATTTTAGGGCCATAATAAAATGCATCATAATCAAGAGGGAGCTTGTTAAACTCCATCTGAACAGCTTTAGCGTAATTTTTAACATTTTGTTTTTGATGCTTAACATTGAAAGAAATGATGTTTGCCATAATATCTTTGGGTAAAAGTGCTTGAAGTTTTTGTGAATTTTGCCTGTAACTGCGTTCATTACTTAATTTTTGTGAAGCGATAATATTTAAAATAAGACTCAAGGGATTATCATCTTTTTCCATTTCTAGCCATCGTGTAAGTGAAAAATGGTTTCCATCGCTTAGATAAATGAGGGATATATAAAGATTTTCTTTTTCCAAACTTTGATTGTGAGAAAGACTCTCTTTAACATCTTCTGAAAGTTTGGTGACATCTTTGCCAATAAGATTTCCACTCATGATAGCAAAAACACCTGCTAGATAGTTATTGTTGTCAAGATGGTAACTTTTTGAGAAATTTTTATAGGCATTAGCATAATCACCTATTTGTGCATTTGTCAGTGCTAGATTGTAATGTAAAATAGAGTGATTTTTATACTCTTCGACCATTTGTGAAAAAATATCATTGGCTTCATAAACATGAAAACTGAGAGCTTTTTTAATACCTTTACTAATGGCAATATTGACTTTAGAAATAGTAGAACTTGCTTTTAAATAGGAAAGTGCTGGACCTATTTCATCGATAAAAATATTCATACTTCCTTTTCGAATATAATCAATCGTCTGTTTGGCATCAAATACCTTATAAGGGGCATAGTAAAAGAGAAGATTATAGATATTTTCATTGTTAAAGAAAAGTTCTTTTTCAAATTCAGCTTGTGCTGTTTGAACATCAAAGAGTGAAGGTTTTAAAATAGTATGCATTTTGTAAATGGCTTTTGCATCAGGCGTGTTGATTTTATAGACCTCATTGATAAGTGAAGCGGTGTTTTTCAGGTTTCCAAGCTTGTTTTCAACCATTGAAAGGGCTATTTTTATTTGAGAATTTTCAGGATTATTTTGTAAGGATTTAAGTAAATGAGATTTTGCGGTTTGATAATTACCTGTTTTGGCATATAAAAGCCCTAGTGTAAAATAGTCACTCTCTTGTTTGACGCTTTCAAGCGTTGAGAGTGATAGTGTATTGTGGTTTAAGGAGGCCAAGATTTTAGAAGCCAAATAGGTTTGATCTTCTTTATAAAACTCCATATCAGGATGGCGAATAGCACTAAGAGCTTCATGGTAAAAATTTTTATAATAATGTACCAATCCCACATAATATGAATATAAAGGAGCATTGCTCTCTTCTGGTAGATACGCAAATGCTAGTTCAATATAGTATGCAAACAGTTTGTCATCTTTAAGTTCTAAAGCACACACTGCCGCATTAATAGCACTGATACACCGATGTTCTTTATTTTGAATCGCTTTTTTAAATGCTTCAAGTGCTTCTGGAAAATTTTGTTCTTTTAATTTGGCCACACCGATGTTATAAAATGAGATAGCTTCATTAAACGTGGCTATTTTTTCATAGATTTTAAGTGCTTCATCTTTATTTCCTTGCTCATAAAGTAAGTGAGCTTTTTTAATCAAACTATCTAATTTTGATGGAGAAAATTGTTCTTTAATGTAAGGTTTTTCTTCTTCTTTTTCGATAACGGTAGGTGTTATGGGCGTCTCTTTTTTTGAATTTAAAATAAGAAGAAGAGCTACAACAATACCTAAAAGAAGAATAACACCCGCAATGAGTAAAATAAGTAACTTCTTTTTAGATTTTTGTTGTATGAACTCTTGATTGAGGGGAAGAACTTCAGACGCGGTTATTTCATCTGTGCGTTCTTCTTCAATAGGTGCAAAACTCTCTTCTGTATCATTAGAAGAGGCATCCGCTTCAAGAATAATAACTTCTTCTTCTGCCATCTTACATGTACTTTTTCAAGACTTCAGGAATGGCAACACTGCCATCTTCTTGTTGGTAATTTTCCATAATGGCGATGAGTGTGCGACCCACGGCTAAGGAAGAGCCATTGAGCGTGTGTACTAAACGGTTTTTACCCTCATCTTTAAAGCGAATTTTAGCTCGTCTGGCTTGAAAGTCGAAGGTATTAGAGACAGAGCTAATTTCACGGTAACGGTTTTGCCCTGGAAGCCAGACTTCCAAATCCACCGTTTTTGCAGCACTAAAGCCCAAATCTCCACCACAAAGCATCAAGTGACGGTGCGGGAGACCTAAGGAGCTAAGTAAATCAGAAGCACATGAAAGCATCTCTTCAAAAACCGTTTCGCTCTGTTCTGGTGTGGTAATTGAAACCAACTCTACTTTATCAAACTGGTGCTGGCGAATCATGCCTCTTGTATCTTTTCCCGCACTGCCTGCTTCTTTTCGAAAACATGCAGAATAGGCGGTCATTTTAAGCGGGAGTTCTTCTTTGCTTAGAATTTCATCTCTAAAAAGATTGGTCACAGGTACTTCAGCGGTAGGAATCAAAAAGAGCTCTTCGCCATCAATTTTAAAGAGGTCATCTTCAAATTTAGGGAGTTGTCCTGTTCCCATCAGCGTTTCACGGTTGACAATGTAAGGAACGGCTACCTCATGAAAACCACGGCTTCGGTTAAAGTCAAGCATATAGTTAATGAGTGCTCGCTCTAATCTGGCAGCGTCATTTTTTAAAACACTAAAACGGCTTTTGGCAAGTTTTACACCCCGTTCAAAATCAATCCAGTTTTGTTTAATGTCGATATCCCAATGCTCTTTGGGAGTAAAGGAAAACGTTTTAGGTTCAAGCACACGTTTAAGTTCCACGTTGTCATTTTCATCTTCACCTTCAGGAACAAGAGAAGAGGGCATATTGGGAATGATGGTTGCTAGTGCTTCAAGCTTCTCTTCTAAGGCACGAACTACCTCCGTTTTTTCAGCGATTTTTTCTTTGTTTAAAGAGAGTTCTGCTTTAAGCGCTCCCACATCTTTGCCTTCTTTGGCATAAACCCCAAAGAGTTTGCTTTTAGCATTTTGCTCTGCTTGGAGTGGCTCTAAAACAAGACGCGCACTTTTAAGTTCCAATGAAATAGCACGAAGTTCTTCCAAAAGGCTCTCATCTACTTTTTTCTTTCTGAGCGCTGTGGCAACAGTATCAAAATCATTTTGAATCAGTTTAATATCTAGCATACGTTTCCTTAACGGTAAATTCCAACAAGATTGCGAATCATATCCATTTTTGCAGAAGCAATGTGACGTGCTTTAGCGGCACCTTCATCAAGAATGGCGATGACTTCCTCTTTATGCGCTACATAGTAGGCTCTTTTTTCACGAGCAGGTGCAAAATAGTCCCAAATCAGACCATTGAGGTAAGCTTTAAAATGCCCATACCCTTCACCGCCCTTTTGGTAGCGCACTTTGAGTGCTTCTAGTTCGTCATTTTCTAAAAAGAGTTTAGCTAGAGCGTACACGTTACATGTAAAAGGATTTTTAGGCTCTTCCATCGGCGTTGAGTCGGTTACAATACGAGAAGTTGCTTTTTTAAGCTCTTTCTCACTGCAAAAAATATCAATGGTATTGCCATAACTTTTACTCATTTTTGCCCCATCAAGTCCGGGGACAGTGGCGACGTTTTCATCGACTTTAAATTCGGGTACTTTAAAAATATCACCAAAATCGTTATTAAATTTAATGGCGATGTCACGGGTAATTTCAACGTGTTGGATTTGGTCTTTTCCCACAGGAATCACTTCTGAGTCATAGAGCAAAATATCTGCAGCCATTAAAACAGGATAGGAAAATAAAGAGTGGTTGGCAGCAATGCCTTTGGCGACTTTGTCTTTGTAGCTATGGGCTCTCTCTAAAAGTCCCATCGGCGTATAGCCTGAGAGTATCCAGTAGAGTTCTAATACTTCTTTGACATCGGATTGTGCCCAAAAGGTGACTTTGGTGTGATCAATGCCTAAAGAAAGAAAATTAATCGCCGCATCAAGCGTATTATGCTTAAGTGTCTCGCCATCTTTTAAAGAGGTGAGGGCGTGATAATTGGCGATGAAGATAAATAAATCACTTTTTTCTTGAAGGTCAATCATCTGTTTAATCGCACCAAAATAGTTTCCTATATGCAGTGCACCTGAGGGTTGAATTCCTGTTAATACTCTCATAAATCTATCCTACTCTTTCTCTTTTTTCTCTTTTAAATTGAGTAATATAATTAAATCCCGTACGATATCATTCACACTGCGTTCTTCTACATCGATGATGATATCGGCTTTGGATTCATATAAAGAAGAACGTTCATTAAATAAAGCTCTTGCTTTAGCTTCGTTGGTAAGCAAAGGACGTTTTGCAAGTTTTAAGTTAGCATTTTCATGTTCTTTTAAACGTTTTAAAATACCATCAAAAGAGGAACGCAGGTAAACAATTGTACCCATACGATCTAGATTATCGACTTTAAAAAAACCACCACCTGTCGAGATAATGGCATTTTTGACATTTTTTTCTAACCACTTAGCCGTTTTTTTCTCTAATTTACGGAAGTAAGCTTCGCCATCTGTTTCAAAGATGGCTTTGATTTTTCGGTTTTCCATACTCTCGATTAAATCATCTGTATCTAAGCCAAAACATTTGGTTTTTTTAATGAGTGCCCTTGCAATCGTACCTTTACCAACACCCATAAAACCGATAAAAACGATATTTTTATTCTTAAGATTCTTCACCGCTATTTTCCTGTTCATTATCCCTCTCCCCTTTAGCACGAGGATAGAGCAAAATCGGTGAGCCTTCCAAATTAAAAACATCTCGCAATTTATTGGCAAGGTAGCGTTTGTAACTAAAATGTAAGGAGCGTGGTTTATTCATGACAAGCGCAATACGTGGTGGCTTTGTTTGGTACTGGGTTGCAAAGTAGATTTTAACAACTTTAGAGTGGTCGCTTGGAATTTGATGTCGGATGGTCGCTTCACGAATCACTTCATTGAGTTGTCTGGTTGGAATGTGTTGAGAGTAGTTTTCATACACACTTAAAATCATATCTTTAATTTTTGAAACCCGCTGTTTGCTTTTGGCTGAGACGGTAATCAGTGGCGCATAGGAAAGGAATTTAAATCGGTGGCGTACCTCTGCGGTGACTTTTTCAAAGTCATCCATCGCTTCATCCCATTTATTTAGAACGATAATACACGCAAGATTGTTCTCTTCCACTAGCCCTGCGATACGCTCATCGAGTTCCAAAAAGGGTTCACTCGCATCTAAGACAAGCAAAGCAATGTTGGCACGCTCTAGCATCTCTTTGGTACGCATGAGCGCAAACTTTTCAATGCCTTCGATTTTTCCACGTCTTCGAAGTCCAGCAGTATCGACAAAGTTAATGACTTTTTCGTTGTAATCAATGCTCTCATCCACAGGGTCAATGGTTGTTCCAGCCACATTACTCACAACCGCACGCTGTTTGCCGACAAGAGCGTTAAGTAGGGAGCTTTTACCGACATTGACACGCCCAATAATGGCAACGTTGATTTGGTTGCTTTCGGGTTCTTTAGGGGCATCTTCAAGAATGGCTTCTTCCTCTTCTTCAAAAGATTCTTCTTCCCATTCGTCATCAAGTGCTTCTTCATCACTTTCTAAGACGGTATTTGCTCCCTCTGGGGTAGGCAAAAAGTTACCAATCCACTCTAGCAGTGCACTGACACCTCGGTTATGTGAAACAGAAATAGGAAACACATTTTCTGCACCAAATTCGTCAAATTCCCATGCCTTTTCCATTTCTTTGTCATTGTCAATTTTATTGATAATCAATGCGATGGGTTTACCAAGTCCTTGTAGTGCATAGAAGATTTTTTTTTCTTCTTCGCTAGGAAGGAGTTTTCCATCAACAACCATGAGAATGACATCGGCTTTTTTAGACGCTTCCATTGACATGTTATGCACATTTTGGAAAAGTTCGGAAGAACGATCAAGTCCTCCCGTATCTAAAATAAGGCAGGGTTTTTCAGTGATATAGACTTGATGCGTTTTAATATCACGAGTGGTACCACTAAAATCAGAAGTGATGGCAATGCGTTGTTTTGCGATGCGATTAAAAAGGGAACTTTTACCCACATTGGGTAGCCCAATAATTGCTATTTTTTTCATACTAACCTTTGTTCCATAATTGACTCTATTATAGCTTCTCTTTTCTGTTATTTTGGTAAACTCTCGACGTAGAGTGATTGAGAAGGAAACGCAAACTGTGCCCCATTGCGAGCGACGATCTGCATAAGTTTAAAATTGACATCCTCTCTTACATGTAAATACTCTAACCAAACCGTTGTTTTGGTAAAAAAGTAGAGAAAAATACTCAGTGAACTGCTTTCAAACTCATCAAAGTTGACTAAAATGGTCTCTTGGTGAATATCAGGGTGGGCTTGAAGCATGGTTTTAATCTCCTGAATAATCGTTTGCATTTGTTCAACAGAGGTGCCATACGTGAGTCCAAGACGGGTTTTAATACGGCGTTTTCCCATACGAGACCAGTTGGTGATCGGGGTATTGGCGAGGGTGGCATTGGGCATACTCACCAGTGCTTGAGAAAAGGTTCTAATTTTTGTAGAGCGAATACCAATCTCTTCGATAAAGCCTTCCACAGCAGGCGTTTCAACCCAATCTCCCACTTTAAAAGGTCGGTCTGTAAAAATGACCAGTGAACCAAAAAGATTGGCAACGGTATCTTTTGCAGCTAAAGCAAAAGCTAAACCACCCAAACCTAAAGAAGCAACAAATGCGCTGACATTAATGCCCCATTCTTGTAAAATTGCCATCAATCCCAAGGCAATAATTAAAACACGCAATGCTTTGATGATAAAGTTTTGAATGCCATTATTTACCTCTTTCCCTAGCTTCGAAGAGAAAAAATTGAATAGGTATGAAAAACGATCAACCAAGCGGTATAAAATCCAAAAAATTAAAAAAGTAACAAAAGTTTTTAAACAGAGATCAACAAAACGTTGAAGAACTGGATATGGCAACCATGAACTTGCTCCATATGCTCCAAGAAAAATAATGGATGTTTGAAGTGGAACTTCAAGAACACGAATCAGTTTATCGTCCCAGAGTGTTTGGCTACGACGCGCTATGATGGTGAAGGGTTTTAATAAAATTTTAGTGATAGATGCTCGAAACCATAACATCGTGAAAAAAAAGATAATTGAAAGCGTAATGTGTGTAATGGGAAGCCCTAAAAGGGTGTAATCTAAAAAGGATTGCAGCTGCATTCTTTCTCCTATAAAGCAATAAAATAGTATCAACCAATTTTAACACAGAATAGATTAAGATTACGTATTTAACGCAGATTGGAGTTGGTGTGATAGCATTTATTGGTCGGATAAATAAGGGTGTCTTATTTATGCTGATCTCTTCATTTAGTTTTGCCTTTGATGGGGCTTTTGCAAAAGTGCTGAGTCAAGGAATGGATTCGGTTGAGGTTGTTTTTTTCCGTAATGGTATTACCATGTGCATTGTCGCGTTAAGCATTTTCAAATTACCGCTGAAGCAGGTGGGTGGAAAACCGTGGTTACTTCTTTTTAGGGCGTTGATTGGGTTTGCCTCGATGTTGGTTTTTTTCTATAATATTGCCCATATTCCTTTAGCCGATGCTATTACATTCTCACGCACGGCTCCTATTTTTACAGCGATTTTGGCATTTTTCTTTTTGAAAGAGAAAATGGGATGGAAAGCGTGGATGGCTGTTTTTGTAGGATTTTTAGGCATTGTTTTTGTCATGAAACCTAGCGGATTTATGCTTTCAAAAACCGATTTATTTGGTCTTTTTAGTGGTTTGGGGGCGGCTTTGGCGTATACGAGCGTGAGAGAGTTAAATAAGGTGTACGATACACGAGTGATTGTTTTAGCGTTTGTCTCCACAGGAACGATTTTTCCTGCTCTTTTTATGCTCATTAGCGAAGTGTTTCATGCGCCGATGTTTGATTTTATGATGGGTCATTTTATCATGCCAAAAGGCATAGAGTGGCTCTATATTTTTCTAATGGGACTCTCAGGTGCCATTGGGCAGGTGTATATGACCAAAGCGTTTGCTACAACCCGTGCGGGTGTTGTGGGCGCGGCTGGGTATTCGATTATCTTTTTTTCATTACTTATTGGGATTGTTTTAGGAGACCCGTTGCCTGATTTTGTTGGACTATTTGGTATACTCCTCGTTATTTTAAGTGGAATAATTGTAGCAAAGGAAAAAGAATGATTTTAATTGCAGGACCGTGTGTTATTGAAAGCAGAGAAAACCTTTTGAGGGTTGCTGAAAAATTAGTGAATTACCATGAAGATGAAAGCATAGATTTTTATTTTAAAAGCAGTTTTGATAAAGCCAATCGCACCAGCATCGACAGTTTCAGAGGACCTGGCATGGATGAAGGTTTGAAACTTTTAGATGAGGTTAGAAGAACGTTTGGTTTTAAACTTTTAACCGACATTCATGATTATACCCAAGCTAAGCCTGTAGGAGAGGTTGTGGATGTGCTTCAAATCCCAGCTTTTTTGTGTCGTCAAACCGATCTTTTGGTTGCAGCCGCGAAGACAAAATGCGTGGTAAACGTTAAAAAAGGGCAGTTTTTAAATCCTGCGGATATGCGCTATTCGGTGAAAAAAGTTTTGGATACTAGAGGGGTGAAAGAAGAGGGTTATGAAGCGGCAAAAAAAGCAGGTGTGTGGCTGACCGAGCGAGGAACTACCTTTGGGTATGGTAACTTGGTTGTTGATATGCGAAGCTTTGGCATTATGAGAGAGTTTGCGCCTGTTATTTTTGATGCGACCCATTCGGTGCAGATGCCTGGTGCTGAGGGTGGAAAAAGTGGTGGAAAACGTGAGTTTGTACGTCCTCTTTCACGTGCGGCTGCTGCGGTAGGTGTGGATGGCTTTTTCTTTGAGACGCATTTTAATCCATGCGAGGCGTTGTGTGATGGGCCTAATATGCTCTATTTAGAGGATTTGGACGTAGCTATAAAAGATATTCAAGCGATTCAAAACGCCTTAAAGGCATAACATGCAACTCATTCCTACACGCAATCTTCTTCTCAATCAAGGAAGTGTTGAAGAAAAAAGAGCAGAGATTAGGGACTATTTTTTAAAAACATACTCGCTTTATGAGAAGCTTTTTGAACTCTTAAAAGATGAACAGAGCTATTATCTCACGGCGGATCCTCTGCGTCATCCTTTGGTCTTTTATTTTGGGCATACGGCGAGTTTTTTTATCAATAAACTCGTCCTTGCTAAGTTAATAGATAAGCGTATTAACCCAGTTTACGAGTCTATTTTTGCCATTGGTGTGGATGAAATGAGTTGGGATGATTTGAACCAATCGCACTACAAATGGCCACGCATTGAAGAGGTGCGTCTTTATCGTGAAGCCGTTAAGGTGAAGGTTTTAGAGCTTATTGATACCTTGCCACTCACACTGCCTATAACGTGGGAGAGTCCATTTTGGGCGATTATGATGGGCATTGAGCACGAGCGTATTCATCTTGAGACCTCTTCGGTATTGATTCGTCAATTGCCGTTAGAGCATGTGGTGCCAAACGACTTTTGGAAAGTTTGCCCGTTTGATACGCCTGTGGTGGAAAATTCACTTTTACATGTAAAAGGTACAACGCTTCGTTTGGAGAAAAAACGAGACGATGCGCTTTATGGTTGGGATAACGAATACGGGTTACATGTAAAAGAGGTTAAAGACTTTAAAGCCTCCAAATACCTTGTTTCAAACGCTGAGTTTTTAGGCTTTATAGAAGAGGGCGGTTATGAAGATGAGCGTTTTTGGAATGAAGAGGGCTGGAAGTGGAGAACGTACAAAAGTGCCACGATGCCACTGTTTTGGCGTAAAGATGCAACGGGTTATCGTTTGCGTTTAATGGCAGAAGAGATTGCGATGCCATGGAGTTGGCCTGTGGAGATTAACTACCTTGAGGCTAAGGCATTTTGTAACTGGAAAAGCCAGAAAGAGGGTACATCCATTCGTCTTCCAAGTGAGGAAGAGTGGTATGTTTTAAGAGATTTACATGTAAAGGTTGATGAGCCCTTTTGGGACAAGGCGCCTGCTAATATCAACGTAGAGTATTTTGCTTCTTCTGTACCTGTGGATACCTTTGCTTTTGGCGATTTTTACGATGTCATCGGCAATGTGTGGCAGTGGAGTGAAACGCCGATTAATGGATTTGATGGTTTCCAAGTTCATCCACTTTACGATGATTTTTCCGTTCCAACGTTTGATGACAGACATAACCTTATAAAAGGCGGTTCATGGATTAGCACGGGCAATGAAATTATTCGCTCTTCTCGTTATGCGTTTCGTCGTCATTTTTACCAACATGCGGGTTTTCGCTACGTTGAATCACCCGAGCCTGTAGACGTCTCTTCGGTTTTTTATGAGATGGACTTTGCACTCTCTCGCATCTGTGAAGCGCACTTTGGAAAAAAAGAGAACAATTACTACGAAGAGATAGCCCATTTTTGTACCACACTAGGCGAGGCAAAAGCCAAAGCCCTTGAGATTGGGTGCGGGGCAGGACGTGGAACCTTTGCCCTTGCACGTCATTTTGAAATGGTACATGGCATTGAGTTTACGGCACGTGTGGTCAGACTTGCCACCAATTTTAAAGAGAGTGGAAAGCTCAAGTATGCTCTTAAAGAAGAGGGCGAACTTGCGACATTTGTTGAGAGAAATCTCAGTGATTTTGAGATTGACCCAAGCATTCAAAAAGTGGAATTTTGGCAAGCAGACCCGCACAATTTGAAACCTTATTTTGATGGATATGACCTTATTTTAGTTAACGATACTCTTGATACTTTATATGATCCCGCACTCTTTTTAGAGAAGATTAAAGAGCGCTTACATGCTGGGGGATTTTTGGTCATTGCGAGCAGTTATGATTGGAACGAAAGCAAAACACCTCGTGAGAAATGGCTGGGTGGTTTTAAAAAAAATGGCGAAAAATATACAACGTTTGATGCTCTAAATGAGCATCTTTCGCCCTTTTTTGATTTACATGTAAAGCCGTTGCAGTTCTTTTTACATGTAAAAGAGAGTGCGCGAATACTTCGTATGAAATCTTTACATGTAAGCGTATGGAAAAAGCGATAAAAGATTCTCTAACAAAAAATAGTGTATCATTAAACAACATTTGATAGAAGGATAATTATGAATATTATTGAAGGAAAACTCTCCCTTAGTGGCAATGAGAAAGTGGCGGTTATTAACAGTAGATTTAACCATATTATTACAGATCGTTTGGTTGAAGGTGCAAAAGATGCGTTTATTCGTCACGGTGGAGATGAAAAAAATTTAGACCTTATTTTAGTTCCTGGTGCGTATGAAATTCCTTTGGCACTCGATAAAGTGCTTAGCAGTGGTAAATACGATGCGGTGTGTTGTGTCGGTGCGATCATTCGTGGTAGTACGCCTCATTTTGATTATGTTGCGGCTGAGGCAACCAAAGGTGTGGCAAATACAGCACTTAAATACCAAAAACCTGTGACGTATGGTGTTTTAACAACGGATAGCATCGAGCAAGCCATTGAGCGTGCGGGAAGCAAAGCAGGCAATAAAGGGTTTGAAGCCATGACAGGTTTAATTGAACTTATTAGCCTTTATAAAAATCTGTAAGGAAACGCATTGGCAACACGACATCAAGCACGAGAAAGTATTATTACGCTTTTATATGCAGAAGATATAGGCAATGCGGGAATTGATAAGTTTATTGATGAACTTTTTGAAGAAAAAAAGATTCGTAACCAGCAAAAAGAGTTTGCATTAGGGCTGTATCACGGTGTTAAAGAGCATTTAAATACGATTGATGAAGCGATCAATCTTCATCTTAAAGAGTGGAATTTAAGTGAAATTGGAATGCTAGAACGCGCGATTTTACGACTGGGTGGATATGAGATTTTGTACTCAGAGCTTGATAATGCTGTTGTGATTAATGAGGCGATTGAGCTTGCTAAAAAACTGTGTAATGAAACCAGCCCTAAATTTATTAATGGTGTGTTAGATGCCATTTGTAAAGAGGGAGAGAGTAAATAATGAAGCTTTGCGTTGCTCTTGATTTGCCAAGTAAAGAAGAAAATTTAAGCCTTATTCGCAAGATTAAAAGTGAAAATGTTTGGCTTAAAGTAGGACTTCGCTCATTTATTCGTGATGGTGAATTACTCTTACATGAAATCAAATCAATCAATTCATCTTTTAAAATTTTTCTTGATTTAAAAATACATGACATCCCTAATACAATGGCAGATGCTGCAGAATCAATTGCGGGGCTGGGAGTAGATATGTTTAATGTTCATGCTTCCAGCGGTGTTAAAGCGATGAAAACAGTGATGGATCGTGTGAATACGTTGCCCCAATCTCCGATTGTTTTAGCCGTTACAGCACTTACGAGTTTCGATAATGCTTCTTTTGAGGCAATTTATCATACCTCTATTGCAGAAAAAGCGATGGAGTTTGCCAAAGATGCTCATTGTGCAGGTATTCATGGTGTGGTCTGTTCTGTTTTTGAGAGTCGTGCTATTAAAGCCTGTACTTCAGAAGCTTTTTTAACGTTAACACCGGGCATTAGACCGTTTGGGGAAGTCCATGACGATCAAGAACGTGTGGCAGATCTTGCGATGGCAAAAGCTGAACTTTCTGATTTTATTGTGGTAGGGCGCCCGATTTATCATAGTGACGACCCACTTGGGGTTGTTCGAAAAATTGTTGAAAATATTTAGACACTAAGAGGGAAGAATGTTTCAGAAGATATTGTTGAGTATCGTGTTGTTTTTTGCTTTTAGTATTGTTGCTTTTTTTCTCTTAATTAAGGTTATTGATTTTAATGAATATAAACCACGTCTCCAAAAAATGATTAAAGAGAGCACAGGGTATGAGTTAATGATTAAAGGTGACATTACCCTTTCATTATCTCCTGTTGGTATCAGCGTTTTTGACATTGAAGTCATGAATCCTCACGATAAAGAAGCAGGTTCATTTGCAAAACTTAAAAGTTTTGATGTTGCTTTGGAAATTGCACCTTTGCTTCAAAAAGAGATTAAAATTCGACATATCACGGTTGAAGCTCTTACTTTACTTATAGAGAAAATGAATAATGATCATTATAATTTTGAGTTGCCAGTAAGTAAAACCATTGATACAAAAAAGATTGTTGAACAAAATAGTAGTATAGAAAAAGAGATGGCTTTTCCACTGGTTAATGTCAAGAAAATAAAGTTTGTAAATGCGAATATTATCTATTCTGAAAATAATCAAAGTGAAAAGTTTCTTCTTGAAAATATGAACCTGAGTATGAATGATATTCGTTATGATGCGTCTAAACATCGACTTCAAGGTCTTTCTTTTCTTGCTGAAACGACTGTTGATAAAATGCAATATGGAACCTATGTCATAAGCGATATTGGTATGTTTGCAGAAATGAAAGACGCTGTTATCAGTAGCGATAATGTTTCTTACACGCTTTTTTCAACGCCATCGCAAGGAAGTGTTAAAATTGATTTGAGCGGAAAACAACCAAAAATATCACTTAAAAGTAAAATAGAAGGTTTAAAATTAGCACACCTTTCCAAAGAAATTTGGAAGAAAGAGTTAGTTGAAGGTAAAGCAAGTGGTGATGTAAAACTCTCATTTTTTCTAGGAGATGCTTTAACCTTTAAAAGTACCATCAATGGATTCATCCAACTTTACGGTGAGAATGTGCTTCTTAAAGAGTATGATATAGACAAATTAGCAACAGCATTAGATCCTTCCAAAGGTTTAAAAACAATTCTTTTAACTCCTTTTGAGAGTACAAAAGGCTCTCAAACTTTATTGAGAGAGATTAATACAAAAGTAGATATAGGATATTCTGAAATTCAATTCAATGATGTTGCTTTAAGTACGTCTAAAAGCAGGCTCGCCTGTAAAGGATCGCTCAATATTGTTGAAGAAAAGTTGAAAGATGTCAGAATCGCTCTTTTAGATTCGAGGGGATGTGCAATTGCAGAGCAAGGAATTACGGGGACATTGTCTAAGCCTTCTCTAAAAATTGATGAATCTACTGTTCAAACTTTGAGCAATGTAGCATTTTTATTGTTGAGTAAGTCAAAATCATCTCAGAAAAATAATCCATTGGTACGTGATGAAAACTGTACGATCTTTTATGAGGGTATTGTCAAGCATCCTGAAAATAAAACAAATTAGGAATAGCTTTTGCTTTTTTAGATGAAATATTGATCTAAAAGGAGTACCCCATGCATTTTATAGAAGGTGTTAAGCTCGTTGTTATGCTCAAAGATAAGATTGAAGAGGCGAAAAAAACAGATCAAGAGAGTGTTGTAAAACTTCAAAAATTGCTTGATAAGCTTCTAAAATCACAAGATCCTCTTTGTATTTAAACAAATAAACGGCTGAGGAGAACTTTCTTAAGCCGTTTATTATCTACTTTTGCTATACTTGCACTCTACTTTTTACTTGGACAGATGGGTGAGTGGCTGAAACCACACCCCTGCTAAGGGTGCGTCGGGGTGACCTGACCGAGGGTTCAAATCCCTCTCTGTCCGCCACCAAATTTAATTTTTAAACCTTCCAAAAATATCTTTTCAAATCAATGATTATTTTCATTGAAATATTTCCCCCTAACAGATCTATCAAAATTCATTTGTTATACTTTTACGCAAAATCAGAGTCGATGGAGTGAGGATGCTTAATCTATTAAAGAAGAGTATGGTATTGGCGTGTGCGACGTTTGCGTATGCCGATACGATGTCATTGGTACTTGAAAATGATGCCCTTGTAGGCAAAGATCAGCACTATACGAATGGAATGTATTATACATGGATGAGTGAAAAGGATACAAGCTTTCCTGATTTGTTGCCTTTTATTGATTTAGAGCAGAAAAATGTTGCTTTTTCACTCTCTCATGCTATTTTTACCCCCGAAGATAAAAAGCGTGATACTCGCAATTTAGATGATTTGCCATATGCTGGGTATATGGGCGTGAACCTTTTAGCCTATAAATCTTCAGAGCATTTTTTTCATGAGGCAGGTGTTAATGTGGGGATGGTTGGTCCTTCAACGCATGCAGAGGATTTGCAAAAAGGGTTTCACTCTCTCATTGGACACAGTAAGCCCAAAGGGTGGGAGTATCAGCTAGATGATGCGTTCATGTATGGTGCTTCTTATCAGGTGGGATATAAGACGACTCCTTGGTCGCTAAGTGATGTATATCTGGACTTTACAACACATGTTAGAGGCGATGCGGGACGGTTTTATACGGGTGGTTTACTGGGTGGAACGCTTCGTTTAAGCAGTACGCCTATGAAAAGTTTTGCGACCATTGGGAATTATATTGGAGGAGATGAGAGTATATTGCTCAATTATGAAGCGAAAAAGAGTTTTCATTGGGCTCTATCATTAGGGGCGTTTTACAATGCGGTTGAACGTTACTATCTCATTGATGAGGCGATTGATCAGGGGTATCGTTTGAAAAAAATGGATAATTTAATGGGTGAAAAGCTCTCCTTAGACCTCTTTTACGATGAGATGCAACTCTCTTTTTATCTTAAATCTGTAGATATAGATTATAAAGGTGGGCGTTCTTCTCGTGAGCAAACAGGCGGCATGCATTTGGTATGGAAGTGGAATTAACCACTTCCTTTCTCTCTCAAAATGGCTAAGGCAGTATAAGCGAAATTAGGCTAAAATACGCGCAATAAATACGAAATTTAGTACGAAAGTTGCGCAATGCTTATATCTTTTTATACCCGTTTAGTAACGACATATTTTAAAACCACACTTTTTGTTGTGGCTCTACTCACAGCTCTTTTTGGCTACTACGCACAGTACTTAAGTATTGATGCCTCCGCAGAAACACTTTTGCTCGAAAACGATAAAGATTTGAAACTGACTCGTGAAGTGCATGGACGTTATGTCAGTCCTGAGTATTTGGTGATCTCTTTTACCCCGCATCAAGGGCTTTTAGAAGATACCACTTTGGAGAGCATGCGACGTTTAAAAGAGGAGCTTTTAAAAATCAAGGGCGTGGAGAGTGTGACTTCCATTTTAGATGTTCCTCTTTTAGAGAGTCCTATTCGCCCGATTAAAGAGGTGGTGGGCAATGTTCAAACCCTAGAATCAAGTGGTATTGATAAATCCTTAGTCCAAAAAGAACTCACCACCAGCCCTTTGTATGCCAATAATCTTGTTAGTGTTGATTTTAAAACGACGGCAATTTTACTCAATCTTAAAGATGATACTACGTATACCAAACTCTTAAGTGAGCGTAATCAGTATATGCTTTTGTCGCAAGAGCGTTCGCTGAGCGTGGAAGAAAAGGTACGCTACGAAGAGGCGAAGAAGGCATTTAAAGCGTATAGGGATAGCATTCGTGATGAAACACATGAGATGATTCAAAATGTGCGAGCCGTGATGGAGCCTTTTAAAAGTGATGGAGACCTCTTTTTAGGTGGCGTGATGATGATTGCTGATGATATGATTAGTTTTGTCAAAAATGACATTGCTAATTATGGTGTTGCTATTTTGCTTATTATGATTGTGATTTTATGGGTTATTTTTAGGCAAGTGCGCTTTGTCATTTTACCGATTATCGCCTCGTTTAGTGCCGTGGTGATTACCGTGGGCGTTAACGCTCTTTTAGGCTTAGAAATTACGGTGATTTCGTCCAATTACATTGCGATGCAACTCATTACCACGCTCTCTTTGGTGATTCATTTAATTGTGTGTTACAGAGAAGAGTATCAGGTGTATCCAAATTTGACGCAACAAGAACTTATTGGCGTTACCCTAAAACGTATGAGTGTTCCTTCTGTGTTTGTTATCTTAACTTCGGTGGCGGGATTTGGCTCGTTGATGACGTGCGATATTGTTCCTATTATCGACCTTGGTAATATGATGAACATTGGTGTGAGTGTCTCTTTAATTGTCACCTATTTGCTCTTTCCTTCCATGTTGATGCTTTTGGAGAAAAAAGCGCCTGTGATGATTTTTGATAATGCTTTTACGCTTAACGTCACTTTTGCACGTATTGTGGAAAAACGCCGTGGGGTGATTTTAAGTGTGGTGGTGCTTATTGCGCTGTTTAGCCTTTTTGGGGTGAGCCGTTTGGTGGTGGAGAACAGTTTTATTAACTATTTTAAAGAGAGCACAGAAATTTACAAAGGGATGCAAAAAATTGACAATGAACTAGGCGGAACCACACCTCTTGAGATTGTCGTGCGTTTACCCAAAGCAGATGTGGCTCAGACAAAAGAGCAGAGTTCTTTAGATGAGTTTGAGGCTGAATTTGAAGAGAAAAACTCAGAGGCACAGTACTGGTTTACCGCACAAAAAATGCAGACCATTTTAAAGGTACATGACTATTTAGAGTCTTTGCCAGAAGTGGGCAAGGTCTCTTCTTTGGGCACACTTACCAAAGTGGGGCGCATTTTAAAAGAGGGCAAAGATTTTGATACGTTTGAGTTGGCACTGCTTTATAACGAACTGCCTGAGGTGTATAAAAAAGTCATTTTAACCCCGTATGTGAATATCGAACACGATGAGGCACGTTTTGTAGTGCGCATGGTGGATTCCAATCCAGAACTCAGACGCTCTGAGCTTTTGGAGAAAATTCAAAATGAATTAGAGACAAAAGTGGGCTTAGCCAAAGAGGATTATAAACTGGTGGGGATGATGGTGCTGTATAACAACATGCTCCAATCGCTCTTCTCCTCGCAAATTTCAACCCTCGCTCTAGCGGTATTAAGTTTGGGTTCGATGTTTTTGTTTTTGTTCCGTTCTTTTAAAGTGGCACTCTTAGCGATGACGGTCAACATGGTTCCTGTGAGTGTTATCTTTGGCATTATGGGCGTGTTTAACATTCCGCTTGATATGATGAGCATTACCATAGCTTCCATTGCGCTGGGCATTACGGTGGACAATACGATTCACTACTACTACCGTTTTAGAGAAGAAGTCGCCCTTGATGGCAATTATGTAGCAGCGATGCATAGAGCGCACGGGAGCATTGCGTTTGGGATGTTTTACTACTCACTTGCTACCATTGTGGGATTTTTAGTGATGGTGACATCGAACTTTATTCCAACCCTTATTTTTGGGCTTTTAACGGTGATTGTTCTGATGAGCGCCATTGTCTCTGACTTGCTGTTTTCTCCACTTTTGGTTTTGCTTTTTAAACCTTTTGGGTATACAAAAAAGGAGCGCTAGATGCGTAAATTATGGCTTATAGCACTTGTTGCTTTAAATGCTTTTGCGTATGAACTACCTACGGTTACTTCTGTGGACGTGGAACGGTACCTTGGTAGGTGGTATGAAATCGCACGATTTGATCACTCTTTTGAGCGAGGATGTGATGAGGTAGAAGCCTTTTACACGCTACGAGACGATGGCATGATAGGGGTTGAAAACAGCTGTTTTAAACGTGCGACACAAAGCCATAACGTGGCGTATGGTCGGGCAAAAATTGTCGATGAAATGAGCAAGGCAAAGCTAAAAGTCACCTTCTTTTGGCCTTTTTATGGGGATTATTGGATTGTGGATGTGGCGGAGGATTATTCGTATGCGATGGTGAGTGAACCCAGTAAACGCTATTTTTGGATTCTCTCACGCACGCCACAGTTAAGCGAATCTGAACTGACCCGTTTACTTTCCTATGCGACGTATTTAGGGTTTGATACGAGCAAACTCATTTGGCGTACCATGCCCAAAACTGATGAAGCGCAAAGAGAATAAGCAAAGCTCCAACCATCTTTTGCATCACGAAGAGATAAGGCAGAAGCGTTAACGCTCTTTTATTTCCAAAGATACATGCCACAAACATATCCCAGATGAGCAAAACCCCAATCATCCAAAAAGCGTAAAAAATCTTTACATGTAAAAGCTGTTCTGGGCTGATAATGGTAAAAAGCAGTGAAAAATAAAAGAGCACATTTTTAGGATTGAGTAGGGCTGAGAAAAAGCCTTGCAGTAAGAGTTTTGAAGCCAATCTTTGTTTTACATGTAAGGATGCATCTACCCTCACATTACCCGCTAAAAGCAATAACACTCCTAGATAGAGTAAAAAGCACGCCCCTCCTAATTCAATGACCACCATCACCATAGGAAATTGTACCAAAAGGTGATGCCCCATATACGCCAGGATGATGTAAAGTGCATTACCGCTTGCAATGCCCAAACAGACCCACCACGCTTTTTGATACCCGTGAGTGAGGGCGTGTTTCATAATGAGAAAAAAGTCCGCTCCAGGGCTTAGCAGTGCCAGAAAATAGATAGTTGTGAGGGTGAGAAATTCAGCATAAAACATGGCATACCTTTTTTACATGTAAGCATAGGAAAAAGGTAAAAAAAATTATTGTACAAAATTGACGTGGTACTCTTTGGGGGTGAGTGCTGTGTGGCGTTTGAAGAAGCGCTGAAAATGGCTTTGGTCGACAAAACCACAGTAATGCGCACACAAAGAAGCAGGCATGCCCTCTTGAAGCAGTTTTTTAGCATGTTCTATTTTAAGTTCTAAAGCGTAGCGTTTTGGGGTGGTGCCATACGCTTTTTTAAAATGGCGCAAAAGCAGATAAGGGTTGTAAGAAAAACGCTTGGAAAGCTCTTCAAGGCTTGGCGTTTCATCCAGACGTTGTGCTAAAAAGTGCGCTATTTCTTGCAGGGTTGGTGAGGGTTTTGGACACAATGAATCTTCGGTGTAAAGCCATAAAAAGCGTTCAAGCCATTGCTCAAGAGCCTTTACATGTAAAGATTCATCCCTATGAATCAGTGCGTGAATGATCGTGATAAATTCTTCATAGAGTTCTTGGTTGTAAATCAGTGGATGTTTAAGAGGCAAAAGAGTGGTTGTGGGCTGATGAAACAAGCGTGATTGAAGCTGTGCGCAAAAGGCAGGATCAATATAGACCATGACGTAACTTCGAGCGTGATTTTCTAAAGGATTGCAGGCGTGTTGCATCAAGGGTGGAATAATCGCAAGCGCTCCCTTTTCGAGTCTAAAAGAGCCTTGTGGGGTTTGAAAGAGGGTTTCTGCTTCTAGCATAAAGCCAATGGAGAGCGTGGTGTGTGCGTGTGCTTCGTAAATTCTTTGGCTATCAAGGGTTTGGCGAATCTGCACAAAGGGGGCATTTTTATGCGCGATGATGGTTGTTTTTGTTGGCTTCATAGCGGTATTGTAATATAATCAGTAAAACAATGACAAGGAGTCTGGCATGAAAAAACTCTTTTGTACGATACTAATTCTTTTAACGACACTGGTGTATGGGCTTGATTTTGAGCGAGAAAGTACCTATCAAAACGCTTGCGACAGGGGTGATGCTAAAGCGTGTGTGGCTTTAGGTGCGATGTACCATTCAGGCGATGGCGTGTTGCAAAATTTTGTACGGGCTAAAGCCTTATACGCCAAAGGGTGCGAGTTAGGGCTGGGCAGTGGGTGTGCGAATGTGGGTTACATGTATGAAAATGGTCATGCGGGGAAAAACCTCTCTTTAGCACTTCAATGGTATGAGAGAGCGTGTGTCTTAGGCGATGGTGAGGGATGTGCAAGTGTGGCATTGATGTATGAAAATGGCATAGGCGTGAGTGAAGATATGCAAAAAGCAGTGGACTATCACGATAGAGCGTGTGTGTATGGGATAGGTCGTAGTTGTGATTATCTAGCGTTGCGCTATGAACAGGATGAAAATTTTGTGGATGCGGCAATTTATTACCAAAGAGCGTGTGATGCCAGTATTGCAGAATCGTGTGTGCGTTTGGCAGAAATGTATTATTATGGGCAAGGCGTGGCTCAAAATGAGCAAAAAGCCAAAGAAGCGTTCCAAAAGGCGTGTGATTTAGGAGAGCAGAGTGGGTGTAAAAACGCTGAGATTATTAAAGCAAATCATGGATGGCGGGCTGAGTAATAAGGAATTGGGGTTAAAATGCTAAAAGAAGCAATAGCGTGGCACACATTAGACGCAGATGCTGTTTTAAAACAGTTGGCTGTCGATGTGAAGAGGGGAATTTCTACGCAAGAGATTGAAAAGCGTCGTCTTCGTTATGGTGAAAATAGGCTAAAACAAAAAAAATCTGAGAGTGCTTTGAAACTCTTTTTGCTTCAATTTCATCAGCCTCTTGTTTATATTCTTATCGTTGCGTGCGTTGTCATGGGAATGCTTCAAGAATTTTTGGATGCGAGCGTTATTGTGGTGGTGATTGTTATCAACGCAGTGATTGGGTATATTCAAGAAGCTAAAGCACGTCAAGCCATTGAAGCCCTTTCAAAACTGAGCATTAACAAAATAACCATCTTACGCAATGGTGAAAAATATCTTTTAGATGCAAAAGAGCTTGTTGTAGGCGATATTGTTTTGCTCTATTCGGGTGATAAAGTTCCTGCGGACATCAAGTTATGTATGAGTAAAGAACTGCGTGTGGATGAGTCTTCCTTAACGGGAGAGTCTGTGAGTGAGAGTAAACATGTGGGGATGGATGCTTCTGATACGCCTTTAGCCGATCGTCTTAGTATGCTCTATGCATCGACGCTTATTACGCATGGTTTCGCGCAAGGGGTTGTGGTTGAGGTTGGCGATGCAACACAGATTGGGAAAATCAATACATTGATTGCAACAGCGCAAATACTTCAAACCCCACTCACCCAAAAATTAGCACATTTTTCAAAACGTATGCTTTACAGTATTGTTGCGATTTCTTTCATCACCTTTGGACTAGGATTGTGGCATGATGAGCCACTGGTAGAGACTTTTATGGCTTCTGTGGCGTTGGCTGTGGGGATTATTCCTGAGGGGTTGCCTGCGGTTATGACCATTATTTTGGCAATTGGTGTTGTTAAAATGGCACGTAAAAATGCCATTATAAGAAGGCTTCCCGCAGTGGAAACCTTAGGCAGTACCACCGTCATTTGTTCTGATAAAACGGGCACATTAACCCAAAATGCGATGAGCGTAACACAGATCTATGTGGACAATCACTCTTTTTCTTTGAGCGGAAGTGGGTACGATCCTAAGGGAGATGTTTTAGATGAGGGTAAGGCTTTGGTGCCTAAAGAAAAAAGTGCGTTATATGAAACGCTCTATTGTGGTCTTTTGTGTAATACCGCCTTACATCATCAAATACAAGGAACTTATAGCATTGAAGGAGACCCTACCGAAGGAGCGCTTATTGTCTCTGCTAAAAAGGGAGGTATCACAGAGGTTATGGCACAGCAAAGCACGCTTGTTGATACCTTACATTTTGAATCTGAACGCCAATATATGGCCTCACTGTACCAAAGCGCTGAGGGTTTTGTGGTGTATATGAAAGGTTCTGTTGAAAAGATTTTAGAGCGATGCGATTGGGCGATGGGTATGGAGGGAGAAAAACGTGCGATTGATAAAGCGCTTATTGTTCATTATGCTGAGACAATGGCTACATCAGGACTGCGTATTTTGGCGTTTGCAAAACTTTGTTTAAGCGAAAATATGGAAGTGCTAGAGCATCAGCATCTTGAAAAAGGGTTGATTTTTTTAGGACTGCAAGGCATGATGGATCCTCCTCGTGTGGGCGTAAATGAAGCAGTGCAGCGTTGTTATGAAGCGGGTGTTGAGGTCAAGATGATTACAGGGGATCATGGTGTTACCGCATTGGCTATTGCTAAAGCGATTGGTATTCGAGTCAATGCACACACACCATTTTTAACGGGTAAAGAGATGGATGTCTATACGGACGCACAGCTTTTAAATATCATACAAGAGGTCAATGTGTTTGCTCGTATTGCCCCTGAGCAAAAATTGCGTTTAGTCAAAGCGCTTCAAGCACACGACGAGATTGTGGCGATGACAGGTGATGGGGTTAATGACGCACCTGCGCTTAGACAGGCAAATATAGGTATTGCCATGGGTATTTCAGGCACGGAAGTTGCCAAAGAATCCGCAGATATGATTCTAGCAGACGATAATTTTTTGAGTATTAAAGATGCCATCGAAGAGGGAAGGGTGGTGTATGATAATCTTATTAAATTTATCACATGGATTTTACCGACCAATGTGGGTGAGGGGTTGGTGATTATTGTGTCGATTGGTTTTGGGATGTCTCTTCCCTTGCTTCCTTTACAGATTTTGTGGATTAACATGCTAAGCGATAGTGCGCTAGGCATTATGCTCGCGTATGAGCCTAAAGAAAAAGCGCTGATGCACAATCCTCCACGTTCTCCACAAACACCCATTATGAGTCAAGCACTTTTGTTTCGAGTGCTTTTGGTGGGATGTTTACTCTTTATACATGCGTTTGGAGCCTTTTTTTATACACTCTCTTTAGGGGTTGATGAGATGGTCGCTCGAACGTTGGTAATTAATATTTTTGTTTTTGGTGAAATGCTCTATCTCTTTAACTGTCGTTCATTTCATTACTCTGTTTTTAAAATAGGCTTTTTGAGTAATCCTTATCTGCTTTATGCCATGGTTGTTGTGGGGGGATTGCAACTTTTCTTAACGTATCATCCATGGATGAATAGACTTTTTGATACAGCACCTTTGGGATGGTTTGAATGGGGCATTGTCTCTTGTTCAAGTTTGTTGATTTATGGTGTTGTTGAGGTTGAAAAATACGTTACATGTAAAAAGAATCAAGGTTGCCACGTTGCATCATAGAGGTAGTGTGCAATCTCTTCTAAACTCTCTTTGTCATACCCTAAAATAGGCATAAGCTCGTACTTTGCAATCGCCTCAGGCATTAAGGCTGTTTTGGCATCGGGTTTTAAAACCCATTGTGCCATAAATGAGACAAAGGCTTCTTTGGTGGAAAGTTTTTGTTTATAGCGGATTTGTATCTCTTTAATGGATGGGGCTGAGTTTGCCTTTTTTGTATCATGACAGGTGACACAATTACCTTGAAAAAGCGTTTCTCCTAAGTTTGTAGCACTAAGGCTTGTGGCGATACAAAGAAGTCCAAAAAATTGTTTCATGATTTTTCTTTATGCGTGATGTATTGGCGTTTATTGTAGCAAAAAGTGGAGATTTTTCTCGTTGACGTGGGTCATAAATCTTTACATGTAAAGAAGAAAGAGGCAGTTATGCTGCCTCTTATTTATTTATGCATCTAATTTTTTAACAGTAAAGAGAATCAAGCGATACGTCCCATAAATGAGTAAAGGCCAGCATAAAAGCCATAGAAGTGATGTTGTATAATCCATAAGAATCCCTTAATAGTGATGTTCTGAAGCATCACTCATCTCTGCTTCATCAATATCTTTTCTATCCATTGCATACCACGCATAGCTGATGTAGGCGAGTACGAAAGGGATAATGAGTGCTACATAACTCATGGCGGTCAAGGTATAGTGACTGCCACTTGAATTCTCGATAGTGAGGGAACTTTGCAGGGCAGTGATGGAAGGGTAAAACGCTGTTTGATTCAACCCTAAAAGCAAGAAAATACCCATAACCGCTAAGACAATGCCAAATCCCATGATTTTAATGGCATGAACATTGGCTTTAAAAATACCTAGATAAAGCGCTACCAACACCAAGACCACACCTAGAAGAATCATCACAGCAACCACAGGCAGGGCAAGAAGGTTGTTAAGGTATTTGTACGCTTCTATGCTCACAATACCCGAAGCATCGTAGGCAAACCCTTCTTTGAGAAAAATCCATGCCAAAAAGCCTAGAAAGAAAGGCAAAAAGAGCAAGGTATTTTTCAAAAGCATTTTTTGAATTCTTACATGTAAAGAGGCGTGGTTGATGTTGCTAAGAAAATAAAGCCCCGCACTAAGACGTGCTAAAAAGAAAAGTGCAAAGGCTAAAAGGTAATTTTGCGGGATAAAAAGCGCTTCAAGACCTCTTAATTTGCTATCCCATTGCACAAAGAAATTTTCATCTAAATGAAACGAAGCTCCGCTAAAAAGGGTACTCAGCGCCACACCGAGTAAAATGACACCCAATGAGCCGTTGATGTACAAGAATATTTCATAGGTTTTTTGCCCCAAAAAGTTGTTCTCTTTTTTGCGGTATTCGTAGCTTACCGCTTGAATAATAAAACAAAACAAAATAGCAAGCCACACCCAATAGGCTCCACCAAAACTGGTCGCATAAAAAAGAGGAAATGCCGCAAAGAGTGCTCCACCAAAAAGGACAAGCGTGGTAAAGCCCAGCTCCCACTTTCGTCCTAAAGAGTTAATCAGCATACTTTTTTCCATTTCATTTTCAGGCAAACTAAAGAGAAGACTTTGTCCGCCTTGAATAAACATCAAAAAGACAAAAAGTCCTGCAAGCAGACTGACAACGATCCACCACAACTGTTGCAGTTGTAAAAAAGAGAGTAATTCAAACATTAGTGAGCCCCCTCAAAGCCTTTGGCAATTTGCCTGAGCATAATTTTTATCTCCGCAATCAAAAGTACCGTAAATAAAATGGCAAAAAGCGTAAAGGAGAAGGCAACATTGCCTCCACCTAGATGGGTTGCTGCGATGTGTGTGGGCATCAAGTCTTGAATCGCCCACGGCTGTCTGCCCACTTCTGCCACAATCCACCCTGCTTCTGCTGCAATGTAGCCTAAAGGAATGCTCCATAGTGCCGCATAAAGGACTAAGGGATAGTTTTTAATATCACGTTTGAGTATAAAAAAGAGAACCAGTGCAAAGAGTGCGATAAACCACATGCCAAAAGAGACCATAATGTGAAAACTGTAAAAAGAGATCGCAATGGGTGGAATAATTTGCTCAGGTTTTTCAAAATAACCATAGCCAAAATCTTTCATATGCGTTTGCAAAATGGCTTCATTCTCTTTCATTTTTACTTCATCGCTCATCTTTTTTGCTTTCCTAAAGTCACTTAAGGCTTGAAGGGCTATTTTTCCATTTGCAATACGTTCACTAGCGGGCGTAATGTTATGCGTAGGATTGCCATAGACCAAATCCTCTAGTCCAGCCACAAAAGCATCTACATGGCGGTGACCCAACAAAGAGAGCATGTAAGGAATTTCAATATCCCCTAAAAACTCAGGTTCATTATCCCCTATTTTTTTATTGGGATTTAAAATACCAAAGGCAATGAGTCCGGCTCTGGATTCGCCTTTATAAAGCCCTTCCATGGCCGCAAGTTTTGCAGGTTGGTGTTGGGTGACCTGATAGGCACTCTCATCGCCACTTAGTGCTAAAAAGAGAGAGGTTAGAAGCCCAAATGTTGCTCCCACCACCATACTGCGTTTGGCAAAAAGTAGCTCTTTATTTTTGAGTAAAAACCATGCCGAGATACCTACCACAAACAAAGCTCCAATGACATATCCACTAGCGACAGTGTGTAAAAATTTCGAAACGGCAACCGGTGAGAGAGCGACATCAAAGAAATTTGACATTTCGTTGCGTGCGGTGGAGGGGTTGAAATGCATGCCTACGGGGTATTGCATCCAGCCATTGGCTATCAAAATCCAAAAAGCGGAGAGGTTGGAGCCAATGGCAACAAGCCATGTGGAGAGCAGGTGAAATTTGGGGCTGACTTTATTCCAGCCAAAGAACATGACCGCAAAAAAAGTGGACTCCATAAAGAAGGCTAAAATACCCTCAATGGCAAGGGGTGCACCAAAAATATCACCGACAAACCACGAATAATTCGCCCAGTTTGTGCCAAACTCAAACTCCATAATAAGCCCTGTTGCGACACCAATTGCAAAATTGATCGCAAAAAGGCTCATCCAAAATTGAGTGATTTTTTTCCAATGAGCATCGCCTGTTTTGATATAGAGGGTTTCCATAATAGCGATGATAAAACTAAGCCCTAAAGTTAGGGGTACAAAAAGAAAATGGTAGATGGCAGTGAGCGCAAATTGGGCTCTGCTCCAATCAACCGAAGCGAGTTCGTTCATGGTGTCTCCTTTATGAGATTGTCTAATACATAATTACTACGAGCGGTATCGTCTAAAAAGTGGGAGTGAAGGGTCGTGTTAAAGAAGAAAAATTTAAACACGACTAGCATAATCAGTAGTTTAAGAAGAACAATTTTCCACAACGTCTTTCCCAGTCTAAGGTTGGCAAACCCTTCTTTATAAAGGCTAAAGAAGGTGCGGATAAATTGCATTTTTACTCCTTAATTCAGGCTTTTGCAAGCGATTTTGCCCATGTTTCCATCAGAACATGTAACTCTTCTTTAGGCGCTTCTAAAAAATCAATAATAAACTGATCTTTAGTTTCACACAAACCAATAGAGCGAGGACGAACCGCTAAAATTTTAGAGTTTGGAATGGCTGCGCCAAAACAGAAAACGATATTTTTCGCATCTAAAATCTCAGGCGCAATTTCGCCATTAATATTTTTAGTGTGCGCATAATGGTCAAAAATAGCAATAAATTTAGCGATAGGATGCGCATCAATTTTTGCTTTTAAATCCTCTATTAATGCCTGCATGGTATCATATTTACACTCACTTTTATCCATGGTGAGACTAAAAACGGGGTATTTGTCCATAAAGGTTGTTTTTTTCATTTGATTTCCTTTTATCATTAAAATTTATGTAAATGATAATTTATTTTAATTAATAAAAGCAAGACAATTACCAGCTAATCTTTAAAATTAAGAGTAATTTTATCCTTTATAAAGTGTTATTTAATGTTAAATTTTTAAAATTAAAGACGCAATATCGGTCAATACAATCACATCAAATGGCTCTTCTTCATTATCCAGTGAGACATTAAATTTGGTAGGAATAAAAATTTTCTGCTCGAGATTATCTTGGTAGCAATACTTTAGATCTAAAGATTTTCCTAAACGAATCGTTATAAAATGAAGCTCTTTTGAAAAATTTTCAAATAAATCTTCAATATTCCAAACATGTAACATTTCAGGGATTGGTAATTTTTTATCGTCAAAAAGTTGTTCTAGACTTTTATTATAAAAGAGAACTTTTTCATGTTCATTGTAGGCAAAAATAGGTGAGGGAATCTCCTCAATCACTTGTTGAATAGTAAAAAGAGCGAGCCCATGAATTTTACGTTTTTCTCTTAACCTATGGTATGTTTTGGTGTCTTTTTTTACATTGATTTTGTGCAGTAAATCGCACAACATAAAATGGACTTTTTCTTCCTCTAGGGGCTTAAAAAAGTAGTGAGAAGCTTCTGTATTAATCAGTGCTTTACGTTCGTTTTGTTGAGAAAAATCAACAAGCAAGGCAATAAATATATCATGGATTTTTAAACGGAATTGATGGACTAAATAGCGCCAATCATACTGATGTGTATCGGTATCAATAATCACCAAATCCATTTCATGTTCTTCAAACAGTAAAAGGCTTTGTTCTTGCGAATGGCTGTAATAAACGTGTGAAAAGAGCATTTCTAAAAGAGGGGATAAAAAAGAAGAATCTTCACAGATAAGCAACACGGAACACACACTGTCTTTTTGACGAATCAAGGATGCACTATTGCCATAAATCATAATAAAATTTCCTAACATGAGGCATTACTTACACAAAGATTATACTCTCTTTTCTGCTTTTTCTATCGTATAATAGACAGAACTTTTTAAAAGGCTGGAAAATGGATAAAGAACTACAAACTCTTCAAAAATTTTACACGGTGGTTATTGAGTTTCTAACAACGTATAGTTTTCAACTTTTGGGCGCTTTTTTAATTGTAGTGATGGGTTGGTTTGCTTCCCAATACATTTATGCCCTTTTATTACGTCTTTTTGAACGTCATCATTTTGATATGACACTTGCAAAATTTGTTGCAAATGTTTCAAAAATAGTGGTTTTTGCAGCTATGATTGTCATTGCTCTTGGAAAAATTGGTATTTCAATTGCTCCTTTTGTCGCCGCGATTGGTGCGGTTTCTCTCACCGCTGGTTTAGCGCTTCAAGGGAGTGTTTCTAACTATGCGGCGGGTGTTTTACTTATTATTTCACGTCCATTTAAAGTAGGCGATACACTTTTGGTCTCAGGTGTGTATGGTGTGGTAGAAGAGATAAGGCTCTCCTATACCACGCTCTGTAATGAAGATGAAGAGCTTATTACCATTCCTAATAAACAGATGATTGGTGATATTTTGGTGAACTCGTTTGAATACCGAGTGGTTGAATCAAGCATTGGCGTCTCTTATGCGCAAGATCCCTCCGTTGCAATTGAGGTGATTTATGATGTATTGGTGCATCATCCTAAGGTAAGCAAAACGCATACGCCTGTGGTGGGTATTGCAAAATTTGGCGATAGCGCCATAGAGTTAGGGCTTCGTTATTGGGTGCCTACCAAACATTTTTTTAAAACACAGTATGAGATTAATTTAGCAATCTATTCTGCTTTACATGTAAAGAATATTACTATTCCATTTCCACAACAAGAAGTGCGTATTTTGAATCATCAAAGCAAATAATATTTATATTAAAATTTTGTTAATACAACTTTATTACAATGCGTATGACTTTACAAAAAGGATAGTGTGTGATTCCCAAAAAATATGAGTTTTTAGCCTTTGCGTTTTTAATGTCCCTTTTTATGACGACTTTAATGTCGTGCGTGATTACATTTATTAACGTAGGTTGGGTGGATAATTTTTTTACCCTCTGGTTTCGCGCATTTTGGCGAACTTACTTTATAGCGTTTCCTACCATTTTAGTGGTTGTGCCTTTTGTGCGTAAATTAGTCCACAAATTAGTTAGACCCCATTAATGTCCAAAAAATTCAATCAACCCCATGACAATTTCAAATGCAATTAAAAGAATAATAATCCACTCTAGCACTTCGCTGTGTTTATGGTTAAACAGATCAAGCGCTAGGGTGATGTTTTCTTTAAGGTGGGTAAGTTTATGCTCGACAATCTCAAAACGATCTTTAAGCTCTAGGGTTGAAGAGAGCATATTATAGAGCTTCTCTGCTTCTTCGTTATCCCATAAAATATTGGGTTTATCGAGTAAAAAAAGATCATTCACCATCCCGTGTTGAATAAAAATAAGATTGCGTGCAAACTCTACCAAACGGGAGCGTTTAAAAAAGGTATAGCTCTTGGTGACATCAAGCAGTTCTTGACTTTTTCCAAAGTAAACATCCAAATCTTGTTCATACTTTTCAAGCCCCACACTTTGAGAAACGACTAAAGCACTAATAATAAAGTAGATGGGCAAAGGCTCTTTCAATACAATGTGCTCATTTGTGACTTTACATGTAACGTCTAAAGAAGGCTTGATGAGAATAGGATAGTCTTGAAACAAACACTCTTGCTCAAAGGAAGCAGCATGATCCACTCCCAATTTTATGAGCGCTTTTTCAATCGATGCTTTATCCCAATTGATGAAACTGAGCACATTAAAATGCGTGTAAATGAGGTAGCGCTCACCTTCTTGTGTATAGAAAGTCTTTTCAATGCCTTTTTTAAAAACACACTCTAAGCGTATTTTAATCTCATGCCTTGCCAAAGGTTTTGGCAGAGAGATTGAGATGAGTGAAAAGGATGTATCCATATTTTTTCCTTACATGTAAAAAGAAAACTAGCGATGTACAAATGCTTTGATATCTTCAAACATCATAAAAATAGCTGGAACTAAAATCAAAGAAATAATGGTTGAAAAAAGAATACCATAACCCAATGAAATTGCCATAGGAATCATAAATTTTGCTTGAATAGAACTCTCATAAATCATAGGAGCGAGCCCGCCAAACGTGGTTGCTGTCGTAAGAAATATGGGTCTAAAACGCCTACTGGCTGCAAGAATGATAGCTTCAAAAGGTTTATGTCCCTCTTTGCGCATACTGTTTGCATAATCAATCAGTACAAGGGTGTCATTAACCACGACACCACAAAGTGCCACAACGCCTAAAATACTTACCATACTCAGGCTATATCCTAAAAGCATATGCCCTAAAAAAGCACCCACAATGCCAAAAGGAATCGCAATCATGATAATAAAAGGTTGGGTATAACTTGCAAAAGGAATGGCAAGCATAATGTAAAGAACAGCTAGGACTAAGAGAAAACTTGAAATTAAGCTTTTCCCACTCTCTTTCGTTTCTGCTTGACGACCTTGATAGGAGATTTTAAGTTCAGGATATTTTTGTTGCAATTTTGGAATAAACTCCTCATCCAAAGAGGCTATGAGTTGTGGTGTGTTCCGTTCAGGTTCTACGTTAGCGGTGACATTAATAATGCGTTTTCCCTCACGTCTTGAAATTTGAGTATAGGCATTTCCCTCAATACGTTTGGCAACATCACCTAATCTTACAAAACCACCAGCAGGCGTTTTGATTTTAATATCATCAATAATCGCCTCACTGTTACGTTCGTTTTCGATTTGACGCACCATGATTTTAACTTCATTGCGACCATGTTGTTCACGAATGGCTTCTTTTCCATAGGTTGTATAGCGTACTTGACGGGCAATTTCATAGGCTGTGAGACCAAGCTTTTGTCCTAGAGGCAAGAGTTCAAAATCAATTTGGCGTTTTCCTGTGGAGATACCATCATCGACATCTTTTGCGATAGAAAAGCTTTTAAGGACATCCGCAAGTTCTTGAGCGGCTGCTTCTAGTTGTGTGGTATCTCGGTGGCTTAGCTCAATCGTTAGAGCGGCTTTTCCTCCTCCTGGGCCTCCAATGTCTTTTTTGAAAACCAATGACTCAGCCCCTGCAATTTTTCCTAAATTTTCTCGCCATTTGTCATTAAACGCACTGGTGGATGTTTGGCGAATTTCTCCATCAAGGAGATAAAATGTCACTTGAATTTCGTTTTCATTAATCTTGCTTTTATAGCCTTGATTGAGACCTTCTTCTCCAAAATCTTCCATGGTTTTAAGCCCTGATGCAATCATTTTTTGATTTGCTTTTTCCATGACACTTTGAGGCGTGCCAATGGGGAGTGTTGCATAGACCACAGCACGGTTTGATTCAATACGTGGCATCATCTCAAAACCTAGTCTACCACTTTTGGCATAGGCTAAGACGACAATCAAAATGAAAAAACCAGCAAGGATAGTTGGATAGCGATTGCGTAGACAAAAGTGTAAAAAAGGTTGATACACATTTTCGACAAAACGATTGAATGCTTGTGCTACTTTTTGTTGTTGTCTCTCAATGGCGTGAAAAAACGTATGCTCCTTAACACTCTCTTTAAACGCAAGGTGTGCAGGTAAAATTAAAATAGCTTCAATCCATGAAATCGTAAAAACGGTGGCAACGACAATGGCAACAGGGTAAAACATTTTTCCAAAAAAACCAGGAATAAACATCAGTGGTATAAAAGCGACAATATTGGTTAAAATACTGAAACTTACAGGAATGGCAACGTCTTTTGTTCCTTGAATAGCAGCTTCCATATAGTTCATGCCACGTTGTTTATACTCGTAAATGTTTTCTCCCACAATAATCGCATCATCCACCACAATACCTAGGGCTATAATAAAGGCAAACATGGAAATCATATTAATAGAGACACCAAAATATTCCAATAAAAGTAACGACCCTAAAAAGGAAGTGGGGATACCAAGTGAGATCCAAAAAGCGAGTTTAAATTCTAAAAAAGCACCTAAAATGAGTAACACTAAAAGTAGCCCAATGACACCGTTTTTGATTAACAATTCAAGTCTTGCATCATAAACCTCAGAACTGTCATCATTAATTTGAAGTTGATAAGGGGCAGGAAGCTCTTTAGATATCTCTTCCATCGTCGCTTTGGTGGCACGGGAGACACTTTTGGGTGTTTCATCTCCCAATCGATAGACTTCAATTTCAATGGCAGGTTTATTGTTGTAGGTAAAAAAGATGGAGTCGTCAACAAAGGTATCTTTAATCGTCGCAATTTCACCTAAACGGACACTTGTGCCTAATGACGTAGTTAAAATAGGAAGTGCCTCAAAATCTACCGCTTTAATTTTACGTGTTTTAACACGAAGGAGTATATCACCAGCATTGCTTTTAATGGTGCCTCCTGAGAGTTCCACGGATTCTTTAGCAATGATATCAGAGACATTTTGCATGGAGAGCCCATAGCGTTCAAGCGCGACTTTATTGAGCGCAATTTCAACTTCATAGGTACGAGCACCCACAAGTTCAACTTGCGAAATACCTGGATTTTGCAATAATCGTTCACGTACGACTTCCGCAAGCTCTCGAAGCACCAGTGGTTCACCCTCTCCCATAATGGCTAAAGAGACAACACGGCGTTTACGTGAACTCATAGAAATTACAGGTTTTTCAGCATCTTCTGGAAAGGTGGTAATGCTATCTACGGCTTGTTGAATATCTTGATAGGCTCTATCTTTATTTCCTTTTTCATGAAGTTCTGCCACAATGGAAGCCACGCCTTCTTTTGCCGTAGCTGTAACTTCTTTCACCCCTTCAATGCTTCGAATTTCCTCTTCAATCGAAAGAATAATGCCTTGCTCTACCTCTTCAGGACTCGCCCCGGGGTAAGCAACGCTAATGGTAACCATATCGAGTTCAAATTCAGGGAAGACCTCTTTTTTAATAAACAGTGACATATACACGCCACCAATTAAAAAAATGAGCATTAAAATATTGGCAGTTACTTTATTTTTGACGAGCCATGCAATAATAGAATTGGGTTCTTTATGCATTATTTCCCTTTTTTCTTAGACGTTGAGAGTTCGATGAGTTTCATCCCCGCAACGGGTGCGCTAAGGTAGGTTGAAATGATTTTGTCATCAGTACGAATGCCTTTTTGAATAAGCACTTCATGGGCATTTTTAAACAGCACTTCCACAGGTTTAATCTCTAGGGTATTATCTTCTCTCATCACCCATACCGTGTTATTAGCCCGTAGTAAGGAAGCAGGCAGGGTGATAATGTTTTCATAGGTATTGGCATGAATGTGCGCTTCAAGGGTGTCACCCAATAACAGCGTATAATCGCTCTTCTCTGTGCTTTTAAGCCCTAACGGGTCTTCGATGCTGATCAACAGTTTGGCTTGTTTAGTGGTACTATCTAATTCAGGTAAAAGTTTAATGATATGTGCTTTTACATGTAAAGATTTTCCTTCTGCAAAAAGGGTGACTTGTGTCTTTGAAAGGGCCTGCGTGTTATCGATGTTAAAAAACTTTAAGTAGGCTAAGGGAAGAGTTGCACTCATCCAAAAGGTATCCGTAGAAACTAGTTCAACAATACTGCTTTGCGCACTGACATAGGCTCCAAGTTCAGCCGATTTACTGACAATAACGCCATCATAGGGTGCTTTAATGCTAGTCTCTTTAAGATTATTTTGTGCGGTAAGGTAAGAGGCTTCTAGTTGAGCGATAGAGGCTCTTACTTGCGCTAGTTGGGGTTCTCTAAGTATTAAAGAGCGACTCAAAGCCGTTGGCTTTTCTCCTGAGAGTTCTAACTCTTTTTTCGCACTCTCTTGTTGTCCCATTTCTATGGTTTCATCCGCCTTTGCAGAGAGGAGCTTTGCTTTGATTTCATCGACACTCGCTTGATAATCTATTGGGTCAATTTGTGCCAGTAGTTCGCCTTTTTTAACCCGACTTCCTAAGATAAAGTTAGGGTGTGTTTGAATAATTTTTCCCGAAACTTTACTGCTTAGCGTTGTTTTTTGAGCCGCTTCTATCGTTCCTATGAGTGGTAAAATGACCTCTTTGGATGTGGGACTTACACGTATCGTTTCTATCATAGTTCCGGTTTGTGGACGATTTTGCTTTTGTGCTTGCGGGGCAGAACTAAGAAGGTACTTGGTCGCACCTACGCCTATAATAATAATGACCAGTGAAGCGGTCAGATTAACAAGGGTCTTTTTAGCGATCATAATTTCTCCATTCGTTGTTTACATCATATGTCATCATTCCTCCGGCTAAAGAACGGTGCAGAGCAATGCGGTATTTTAATAATTCTAGGTGTTGTGAAAGGCGTGTTTGTTCTAATTCTTGCAAACTCTCTTGGGCATTAAGGACACTAAGATATCCGACCATACCATAGCGGTATTTGGCTTGTTGTCGCTCTAAAATAATTTTAGCTAAAGCTAAGCGTTCATCTAAATGATGAAGGTAGAGTGTTTTGGTTTTCTCATTTTCCAATGCATCTTGTACCTCTTTAAAGGCTTCAAGTAGCGTTTGTTTGTAAGAAAGAGAAGACTCTTTAGAGATAAAAAGTGCTTTTTTGACCAAATCTTCTTTTGCCCCAGCATCAAAAAGTGTACCGCTGAGTGTTGCCGTTGCGGTTGCAATAATCGTATCTAAAAGATTTGAAAAATGGGTTGCGGTTGCCACGGTATTTAAAGAGAGATTGAGTGAGGGGTATTGATTTTTAATGGCTTCTGAAAGAGAATAATTGGACGATTCAAGGCTAAAAAAGGCTTGCCTGACATCAGGACGTGCTAAAAGTTTTGTTGCAGGAATGCCAACTTCTGGTTGTTGTGGAAGCGTAATTAGTTTTGCCTCTTTTGCTGAATCCAACGCTTCAAGCGCTGAGCGACCAAGCAAGAGGTTGATGGCACGTTTTTGCGCTTCAATGTCACCGATAAGTGTGATTTTTTGTGCTTCTAAATTTTTAATATATTGCTCTTGTTGCCAGACATCGGTAATGGAATTGGTACCGTTTTGAAAACTAAGTTGCGTGAGGGTTAAAATAGTCGTGGCGACTTTGAATTGTTCTTCAAGAAGGGCTAAGCTCTCTTGCTTGTACCCTAAGGTATACCATGCGTTTGCCAATTCAGCAACAAGGCTAATTCCCGTTACATGTAATGCCTCTTGTGTTGACTGAAACGTGGCATTTTGGGCTTGGATGGCATCCCTTTTTTTGTTAAATAAATCCACTTCATACGAAGCGCTTAAGGTGGCAGTATAGCTCTCTTTTTTAGATTCAACGCCCTTTAGCTCATCTTGATAGCTTTTTGCACCTGAAAGTGAAGCGCTAGGAAGGGTACTTGCTTTTTTATTTTCAAGGGTTGCATAAGCTTGAAGAACACGTTGTTGTGACATTTGCAGGCTTAAATTATCTTTGATGATAGTGTTGACAAGGGTATTTAAAGATGCATCGTTTAACTCTTGCCACCATGGGTCTATCTGTATTTCGGAGGGTTTTTGTGTGGGCAGAGGCGGTGGACTGGGTGCGATACAGCCTTGTATCAGTAGGGTAAAGCTACAACAGGCTAAGAGTTTAGCGGGTAGATTCATACAATCTCCAAAACATAAAATGATGTTTATTATACACCGCCCTTTATTAACAAAGTGTAACGCTATTTTGGTTATAATTTTTCAAAAACGAGGATAAAAAATGAAATTACTTTTAATTGGTGCGGGTAACATGGGTGGCGCGATGCTTCAGGGTTTACATGTAAAAGATATTACGGTCGTTGAAGCCCATGCTTCAAGGGCGCAAGAGCTTCAAATGCTTTATCCTAACATTAAAGTGGTGCATGAAATTCCCTCTTTAGATGGGTATATTGTTATTTTAGCGATTAAACCCCAATCGTTTGCAACACTCCAGACTAAAGGTATCGCTGAGGGTGTTATTTCTATTATGGCAGGGATTAGTTTGGAGAAGCTTCGTGCGGGTATTATGGCGAAGCATTATATTCGCTCTATGCCCAATATGGCAGCGCTTGTACGTAAATCAGCCACCTCTTTATGTGGCGATGTGGCATTAAAAGAGGAGGCGACAGAAGTGTTAGGCTCCATTGGATATTGTTTTTGGTTGGAGAGTGAAAAAGAGTTAGATATAGCCACAGGATTAGCAGGTTCTGCTCCTGCGTGGATTGCTTTAGTCGCAGAAGCTTTGAGTGATGGTGCGGTGAATTTAGGCATGAAGAGAGATATAAGCTATGCTTATGTGGCAGCACTTTTTGAAGGCGTAGGCGAAGTACTTAAAAGCGAACATCCAGCGCTCTTAAAAGATAAAGTGATGTCTCCAGCTGGAACCACTGCAGCAGGGTATGCAAAATTGGAAGAGGGTGGCGTGCGAGACAGTTTTATTAAGGCGATGGAAGCCTCATATGAGCGAGCTAAAGGGTTTTCAAAGTAGAAAGAATTAAGTGCTTGCTAGATGCAAGCACCTTTCTTTACATGTAAAGATATTATGCTTTTTGTGTTTTTTTCTTTTTTATTGTTTTTTTGCTTTTCTTTTGTTTGGGAGTTGCAATTTTTTTGACAGGTTTTTCTGTAGATTGTTTAACCGCTGTTTTAGTAATTTGGGGTAAGACATCTTCAAAAATTGTTCGAATATCTTTCCAGCGTTGCTCTGAGTTTAGCATAACGACTAAAATATCTTTATTGCCATTTTTAGCGCGCGCAATAAGACAAGGGCCTGCTTTTCTGGTGTAGCCTGTTTTAATACCTACGGCGTATTTATAGTTATTTAACAGTTTATTGTGGGTGTATGCAGCATAAGCACGTTTTGTGTTAATCGATTTAAAATCATGGCGTTTGAGCTTTGCCATTTCATTAAATTGGCTATTTCTAATGGCATATTCACTCATTTTTAAAAGGTCTAATGCCGTAGAGTAGTGATCACCGATGTCAAAACCACAAGGATTTGTAAAATGAGTATTTTTCATACCCATGTTTTTTGCTTTTTTATTCATCTGTGCAACAAAGGTTTCAACGTTACCATCACCCAAATAGACGCCAATACTCATAGCCGCATCATTGGCGGACATAACCATAGCCGCTTTCACTAAATCTCTTAAATAAAATTTTTCGCCAATTCTAAGACCTGCTTTGGTGGGTTCTACTTGAATCATTTCACGAGTAATTGTGACAACATCATTCATTCTGCCACTTTCGATGGCTAAAATAGCAGTCATAATTTTTGTAAGACTAGCAGGTTGATTGATTTTTTGTTCATCTTTAGAAAAAATAAGTTCTTTAGTACTTAAATCTTTGGCAATAATGGCATCGGTGTTTTTACGAAGTCTATCAGCCGTTTCTTTATCGAGATAATTTGCACTTAAACTGGTGGTTATGAGAGAAATACCACATAAAAGGGTTAGGAGTTTTTTAGTCATGCTACTCTTTTTAAAATGATTTTGGTTTATTTTAATGAAATTCTCTTAAATTTCTCCTTTTAGAATGGCTAAAATAGCCACTTTGCTTTCATTGATGAAAAATGAAGCATAAAGCGATATAACACTTAAGGTTATAACGTTATAATACTTTCGGACGATGAGCTTTTTTGAAGGCTTTAGCGTTATATACTTTAATTATATAAGGAGTGTGTATGTTAAAAGTTTTTATGGCGAGTATAGTGCTGGCTCTTTCATTGAGTGCGGGTGAGGTTAGTGTTGCTGTTGCGGCCAATTTAAGTGATGCGATAGAGAGTATTAAAAGCGAGTTTGTAAAAGAACATCCTACGATAAAAATCAATACGATTTTAGGTGCGAGTGGCAAACTGACAACACAGATAAAAAATGGCGCCCCATTTGATCTTTTTATGAGTGCGGATATGAAATTTCCTGAAAATTTGTATGCTGAAAAAATTGCCATAACCAAGCCTATTGTCTATGCCAGTGGCGCCTTAGCCATGGTAAGTGTGAAGGGTTTTGATTTAAGTAAAGGCATGGCTGTGTTAGATGATGCAAAAGTGGAAAAAATTGCCATTGCCAATCCTAAAATTGCTCCTTATGGTGTAGCAAGTCTTGAAGCATTTAAAAATGCGAATCGTCTTGAGAAAGTAGAGCCAAAATTGGTTCAAGGCGATAGTATCTCTCAGGCATTACAGTTTACAATCAGTGCAGCAGATGTTGGATTTGTCAATGCTTCAGCGTTTTACAGTGATAAAATGAAAGCGTATCAAAAAGGGGTACATTGGGTGGATGTGGATGCTAAACTTTATACACCTATTGCCCAAGGCGTTGTTCTCTTAAAAAGGGCAGAAAACAGTGCTGATGCTAAAGCATTTTATGATTTTATTCTCGGTGCTAAAGCTAAAGAAATTTTCAAAAATTATGGATACTTAGTCAATGAATAGACTCAAAGCGGTGGTAAGCAGTATAGAAGGTGAAGAGAGTTTGCATATTATTGGATTTGATTATGAGGGGCTTTGTTTAAAAATGATGGGGCTTGATTTGCCTAAAGGCTTAGCCCTTCATTCGCATGTTATTTTAAGCGTTAAGCCTTCTCATGTTGCCATCGCAAAAAATATTAGCGGCGCACTTAGTTATTCAAATCAAATTCCTGCACGCATTGCAAGTATTGAAAATGGGATATTACTGAGTAGTATTGTTTTACATGTAAAGAGCACTGAAATGCAAAGTTTTATTACGCTTTCTTCGGCACAGCGTATGGATTTGAAGGTGGGTGATGAGGTTCTTTTACTGATTAAAGCGAGTGAACTTTTTGTTTTGGAGGTTTTAGATGCTTGAGAAGGTGATGGCTTTGGAGTTTGCGCCTTTTTTAATTTCCTTTAAATTAGCTTTCATCACAACGCTGATTCTTTTTTGTATTTCCCTCTTTTTGGCATGGAGTTTGGCACAAAGCAGGTCACGATTTAAACCTATTTTTGAAGCGATTACGGCATTGCCTATTGTTTTGCCTCCTTCTGTTTTAGGTTTTTATATTCTCTATTCGCTCTCATTTCACTCGCCTATTGGACGTTTTTTCCAAGATGTTTTAGGTATCAAATTGGTGTTTAATTTTACGGGTCTTGTGGTGGCGAGTTGTTTTTATTCGCTTCCTTTTATGGTGCAACCTTTGCAAAGTGGTTTTGAAGCTTTACCTAAAAATATGTTAGAAGCTTCGTATATTGCGGGAAAAAGTAAGCTTAAGACACTCTTTTTTGTGGCATTACCAAATATTAAACCCGCACTTATGAGTGCTATTATTATTACGTTTGCACATACGGTGGGTGAGTTTGGTGTGGTTTTAATGGTTGGTGGGAGTATTCCAGGAGAGACAAAAGTTGCTTCGGTTGCTATTTATGAGATGGTAGAGATTATGGATTATACGAGTGCGCACATTTATAGCGGTCTTATGGTACTTATGAGTTTTGTGGTTCTTTTATGCGTGTATATTTTTAACCGTCAAGAAAGCCACCGTTTAGGAGGTATTGTATGATTAAGATTGAGGTTGAAAAAGAACTTTTAGGTTCATTAGGAAAAATGAATTTACATGTAAACCTTGCCATTGAGGCTCAAAGTTTTGTAGCTCTTTCGGGTCAAAGTGGTAGTGGAAAAACCACATTACTGCGTATTTTAGCAGGATTGGAAGAGGCAAAAGGGCGTATTGTGGTGGAGGATGAGGTGTGGCTAGATGGCTTTAAAGCATTACCTCCACAAAAAAGGGGTATTGGGTTTGTGTTTCAAGATTATGCGCTTTTCCCCAATATGAGTATTTTGGATAATTTATTGTTTGTACGTCAAGATAAAGCTCTTGCTGAAGAGCTTTTATCTATGAGTGAACTTTTAGAATTAGCCCATCGAAAACCAGCGACACTCTCAGGAGGGCAGAAACAACGTGTGAGTTTATGCCGAGCGATGATGAACAGACCAAAACTTCTTTTAATGGATGAACCCCTCTCTGCATTAGATCCCTTGATGCGCAATAAACTGCAACAAGAAATTCTTTCTTTGCATAAGACCTTTGGTACTACCACGATTATGGTGAGCCATGACCCTAGTGAAATGTATCGTTTAAGCTCTCGTGTTGTAGTGCTCTCTCAAGGAAAAGTTGTGCAAGATGGTGATGCGAAGAGTGTGCTACTTCGTACGCAAGGGAGTCAAAAATTCTCTTTTGAAGGGGAGCTTTTGGATGTTATAAAGGTCGATGTGATTTATATTGCCATCGTAGCGATTGGACAGCAGATAGTGGAAGTTGTTTTAGATGCGAGTGAAGCGTTAGATTTACAGGTGGGCGATAGGGTCAATATTGGAACTAAAGCGTTTGCGCCAATAATAACATTTCAAAAAGAGCGGTTGTAGGGTATAAAAATTTAAATAAAAAGGTATACAGATGTTAAAAAAAGGGGTAGTAAGTTTTTTAATTTTATGTAATCTGTTAATGGCGAATGATGGAGAGAAGAAGAATTTAAATTTCGCTGTTGAGTATACAAGCCATGCAACATCATATTATTATGCAGAAGCGAAAGGGTTGTTTAAAAAAAATAGTATCGACGTCAATGATGTTAAGGTATATGTTAGTGGCGCAGCAGTAGCAACAGCCTTTGTTAAAGAACATTTTGATGTTGCGTATATGTGTTTAGTCCCCGCTATTATTACTTATGCAAATGGTGGCGTGCCTATTAAAATTATTGCAGGGACACACAAAGATGGTTATGGTGTTGTTGTGAATAGTGCTAAAATTAAAACGCTTCAGGACTTAGGAAAAGAGGGAATAAAAATAGGAGTAGGACCTAAAGGAACGGTTACAAGTTTTATACAAGAAGTTTTAATTGAGAAAGCCAACCTCGATGCGCAAAAGGTGAGAAAAAATTTTCTGACCATGAATTCATCTAAACAAATTATGGCTTTAAAATCAGGTCTTGTTGATGCTGTTATTTTACCAGAGCATTTTGCAACTCTTGCTTCTCACATGGAAGGCATGAGTATGTTGGTATCGAGCCAAGATTTGTGGAAAGATTTACAAGGAAGTGTCATTGTAGTATCTGATAAAATGCTTAAGGAGTACCCAAAAACCGTTACAAAGCTAAAACAGATAAATCAAGAAGCGATTGATGCGATTAACAAAGATAATGATGAAGCCTCTATCATAGTAGCTAAGAATTTAAATGTATATCAAGATCGTATTAAAAATGAGACAAAAACACCTGAAATTGATCTTAGTGTTACCCCACAAATTGCTAAAGGGTCTATTCAAAACTTGGGACTTACTTCCAAAATATCCGAAAAAGATGTTCAAGAAGTGATTGATAAAATGGTTGAGTATGGGTTTATTAAAAAATCATTTGATGCTAAAGAGATTTTAGTGGTGGATTAGTAATGTTTAAAAAATACATTTTAAATTTTTTATTGCTTAATAGCCCTATTTTTCTTTTTCTTATAATTTGGGAATTGGCTGGCAGAATTGCACAAACCCCTCTTTTACCCTCCTTTTCAACTGTGATAATCGAGTTTTATCATCTTCTTTATTCAGGAATTATTGTCGAAAATTTAAGTCACTCTTTTGTAAGGGTTGCTATAGGGTATTTGCTAGGAGGTTTATTGGGTATTGTTGTCGGTATTTTAATGGGAATGAATGTTATGATAGAACGATCACTAAAACCTCTTATTAGCTTACTTTTACCTATTCCAACTTTGGGATGGTTACCGCTTATGATGTTATGGATTGGTATTAACGAAGCACTACCTATCACACTTATTTTTATCTGTGCTTTTTTCCCAGTAGCGTATGCAACGTTATTGGGTATCAAGGAAATTCCTTATGAATATATTAATACGGCAAAATCCTTAGGTGCTTCATCGTGGTATATTTTGATACGAGTTATACTTCCTCTAGCGTCTCCTAGCATTTTTACAGGGTTGCGATTGGAAGCGGGTATGGTGTGGAAAACGGTTTTAGCTTCTGAGATGTTCGCTATTCCTACAGGGATTGGATCTATGATGATTCAAGCAGAGAGTTTGATTCGTGTTGATATTATTATGGTCTCACTTATGCTTTTAGCCTTTATGAGTTTTAGTTTTGAAAAAAGTATTTATTGGCTAGAACATTATGCAACTAAAAATTGGAGGTAGTTTATGGCAACGATTAGGATGCAAAATATTTCTACTTCTTATTGTTTGAAAGATATTAATTTAACCATACATGATGGTGAATTTATGGTTATTTTAGGACATTCTGGAGCGGGGAAAAGTACACTTTTAAACATTCTTGCAGGTTTTGTTGGACATAGTGGCGATCTTTATTTTGATGAAAAACGAATGAATCAGATTGTCACACAAAAAAGGGAGATAAGTTATTTACATCAAGCCATTCATCTCTTCCCTCACTTAGATGTTTTTGATAATATTGCCTTTGGATTGCGTGTAAAAGGGATGAGTAAAGGAAGTTTAGAAAAAAAAGTATCTGAAATAATGGAAACACTTCATATTTCTCATTTGAAAAGTAGGTATCCTAAAAATTTAAGTGGAGGTGAAAAACAGCGTGTAGGAATTGCTCGTGCTATTGTCACAAAACCAAAAATTTTGCTTTTAGATGAACCTTTGTCTAGTTTGGATGAAGCGACAGCTCAGGAAATAAGAACTGAATTAAAGATACTTCAAGAAAAATTGCATCTTAGTGTTATTTACGTTACACATACTATAATTGATGCAAAAGTATTAGCGCATAGAGTCGTTGGTCTTAATAGGGGGTTTATAGAATATATAGGAACACCTCAAGAAATTTTTAAAAATTAAATAATGGTAAGAAGGGATTTGGTTTAGAGTGGTGTTTATGTATGAAGTTTTTAATTTTAATATTTTGGATTAAAGCGCGATGATGCAAACAGTAGAGCAGATCTTTTCAAGCTCATTGGAAGAAAAAAAGTCCACTTTTCTAAGTTTTTTATGCCCCATTGAAGTGATGGAATCTTTACATGTAAAGCTTAAAAATGAGCATCCAAAGGCAGCTCATATTGTTTGGGCAAAGCGTTATTTTAATGAATTCCGCCAGATTGTTGAAAATAACTCCGATGATGGTGAGCCTAAAGGAACATCAGGTCCTCCTGTGCTTAATGTGATGCGGGGGGTGGAATTGGTAGAAGTTGGGCTTTTAATTGTACGTTATTTTGGGGGCATTAAATTAGGCACAGGAGGCTTGGTGAGAGCCTATGGCAGCAGTGCAAAAGAAGTGATTGCGGCTGCTACTTTAGTGCCTTTTGTTTTCAAAGAAATCTTTACATGTAAAACAGCGTATCCGTTGGTTCCTCGTTTTGAGCATTATGTTTTGCATCATGGCTTACATGTAAAACAGCGTCTGTTTGAAAGTGATGGTGTTATTTGGGAGTTTGAGGTGAGCGAAGCCCAAAAAGAGGCTTTTTTAAGTTTCGCTCACCTTTTTGAAAGAGAAGGATTTTGCTGTTTATAACTCTATGGCTTCAATTTCAATGCTAAGATTAACCGTTTCATCCACAGTCAGTCCACCACCTTCTAAGAGTTTATTCCATGTAAGTCCAAAATCTTTACGATTGAGTTTTCCTTCTAGGCTAAATCCAATACGTTGATGCCCTTGAAAATCTTTGACAATGCCATGTATAGTCGATTCTAAAACAACGTCTTTGGTAATACCATGCATGGTAAGTTTTCCATAAACTTTATTTTCTTTCATAGCGGTCATGACAAATTCAATGGTTTTAAACTTTTCAACATCAAAAAAATCAGCACTTCTTAGGTGCTCATCTCGTTTAGTAATCCCTGTATCAATTGAAGCTGCTTCAATTTTGGCATTTAGCGTTGTGAAGCGTTTTTTTTCTGTATCAAAGTCTATTTCACTGCTGTACGTTTTAAAATTACCTTTGACATTAGAAATCATCATATGTTTAATGGAAAAGCCTACGTGAGAGTGTGTTGAATCAATCACAAATTCTTTAGCGTGTACAACAGAGAGTGTCAGCAAAAGTGCTATAAAGAGTTTAACAAAATGTTTCATGGATCTATCCTTTTTAGACTGGAATTGAGTTCTTTTTCTCATCTTTATGATGATAAAAGAACTCTTATTGTTCGCAGTATAGAATGATAGCGCTTATGATTTTTGCGTGATAAAAAAGTAATTTTTTAATTTAAGAGAGTGTTCTGTAAGATACCTATGAGTTGAAAAACACCAGCGCTACACACGCCCGCTAAGAGCCCTGCAACCATATCATCTCCCATGACCCCAATGCCACCTTTTACATTGCGATCAATTCTTCCAATAATAGAAGGTTTCCAGATATCAAAAAGACGAAAAAACACCAAAGATAAAATAATTTGAATGAAGGTGCTGGAGCTTAAAATAAGTGCAATCCATACCCCTACAACTTCATCAATCACGATGCGTTTATCATCATGAAGATTACTTTTTTCTTCATAGGCATTAATTTCTCGTATGCCGATCATGGTGAAGAAAATGGTCAGCAAAACAAGTGTTTCCATCGAGATATACTGAATAATCAAAACACCCATAAGAAGTGCCAGCACAGAGCCAGCTGTTCCTGGCGCTTTAGGGCAAAGCCCTGAGTATAAAAAGGTTAAAAAAGCATTGGGTCGCATAAAAATCCTATGTGAGTGATGTGGTTTGGTGTAAGCGCATAAGTTCAAGATAAAAATCTTTTTCATCATGGCTTTCAAGGAGTCCATTGTTAGGGAAAATGGCATCGTAAATTTTACTGATATTATCAAAACGGTGTTTGAAAAGTTCGCTTAAAAGAATCGCAGAGATATCTTTTCGCATAAAAATGGCAGGAGGTAGCATGCCTAGTTTTAAAATTTCCAGAAGCGATTTTGAATGGTATTTTATATGATGATGTGCGCCATGTGGACATGTGTTAGTACTCACAAGCGTCTTACACTCGTCACAATAGACAAATTCAGCAATAATTTCAATATCAATATCTAAATCTTCGTACTGACTCAGGAGTGATTTCATCTCATTTTTGTCGTAATACGCTCCAATTCCACTGTGGTGTTGTCCTAAAATAAGCTTATTGCACCCATAATTTGAAGCACAGATGCTGTCTAAAATAGCGTTTTTATAGCTTGAAAATAAGTAAGTGCTTTCAAAAGGAACAATGACCACTCTATTTTTTGGCAAATAATTATCTACAAAATACTGTAACGTTTTCATACGTAAGTCATAGGAGAGAATATCTTGCTTATAAGGTTTGAGAAGAAAAATGACTAAAAGGTCATATTTTTCCAGTGTCATACGAATGACTCTCTCGTGTGCACGGTGAAAAGGGTTGGCATTAATCATAATGGCTGCGACATTTTTGGCATCTAACTCTTTTTTTGCCTCATTAATTTTGTTTTTAATCTGCTTGATATCTTCAAAATAAATTTCATATTCTCCACATACCGCATAATCCCCTAGACGCTTAAGAAAGAGTTGGGTTTCAGGATTGGAGAGGTCATAGGTTCCAAAGAGTTGTTCGATACGTCTTTTTTTATCGACTTCAAAGACTTCATCCACAATTAAAAAGCCTCGTATTTTTCCATCTACGATTAAATCTAATGTCTCACCTTTTTGAGCACTCATGAGGGTAGCTTTATTTTTTTCTCCTGCTGGTGCAATAATAAAAGGAAACGGGAAAGGCTTTCCTTTATAATAGCCACTCTCTTCTACCTCTTTTGCTTCTTTTTGATTCATAAGTTTATCAATAGGATGTAAAATGCCCTCTTTTGCAAGGGCAAGGGTCGCTAAAAATTCATTATCAAGATAGAGTTGATTGTTATTTTTTCTTATTGATTCCATATTTTTTCCTTTTTTCCCATAAACTTTTGCGTGAAATTCCTAATTTTTTTGAAAGCTCTGTATCGGGAAATTTATTTTGAAAATTGTAAATAACGTATTTGACATACTCATCAATGCTCAAAACATCGCCTTGATCTAGGACTTTGCTTTCAGTATTAATTTCAAGGGTTGAAAAGACACTCTCCTCGTTGGGATCAGTGCTGCAAATAATGGCACGCTTGCCTTCTAAAACACTGCATGCTTTAATTTTTTCACTTCGTTTAAGGCTTTGTAAATCAATCACATATAAAAGATCATCATTGCTTGTTCGTGTTATTTTTTCAAGTGCATTACCTTGTATGAGTGAAATAAAAGTAAAGGTTTCATTCAGGGATTGTGCATAGTTAAACACGAGTGCATCCGCATGTTTTTGAAAATTGGTTTTAATTAAAAGAGGGAATTTGGTCTTTTTATCAATGGGCTCTAAGTGAGAACTTGCAAAGAGGTTTGAGACATACTCTTTATACGTTTCATTCTCTTTTTTAAGATTTTTAAAATCATTTAAGTGTTGGAGTTTTCGAATAAGTTCTTCAATCATAAATGGTTTTTGAATATAATCACATGCACCTGCTTTGATAGGGTTAGTAACCGTGTCATTGCTGATATAGGAGATCATTAAAACAATAATAGAGTTGCGGTGTTTTTCAATAACGGGATAAAAATTTTGACCCGAGATATTGGTTGAAAGCAGTACGGCATCGTATTTTTCATCTTTAAGGGCATCTTTAATATTCGTATTAATTTCACATAAGTGACCAATTTCCATTAATTTGGAGGCAATACTTTGGGCAAGATAAATTTCATTTTCGACAATTAAAATCTTCATACACGTGTCCAATCATAATAATTTAATGTAGCGGTCGCACTGGCTGCGACACCTTCTTTTCGACCTATAAAACCTAGTTTTTCTGTGGTTGTTGCCTTAATGTTAACATGAACAGGGTTTACTTCCATAATCTCTGCAAGGCAAAAGCGGATTGCATCCTTAAAAGGGCTTAGCCTTGGAAACTCTGCCATAATGGCAATATCACAATGGGTGATTTCAAATCCTACTTTAGTTAAAAAGGAACAAACCTCCTTAAGCAATGTTTTAGAGTCAATATTTTTATAGCGTGGGTCATTATCAGGGAACAGTTCACCAATATCTCCAGCTCCTGCCGCTCCCAAAAGAGCATCAATAAGAGCGTGAATAGCCACGTCTCCATCTGAGTGAGCTTTAAAACCAATGGTTTCATGTACACATACCCCACCTAAAAACATAGGCTTGCCTTCCTCATAAGCATGGACATCAAAGCCGTATCCCACTAAGGCTCTGTTCGAAGGTGTTTGAAGGCAATCAATGGTTTGAATATCTTCTTTACATGTAAGTTTTTTGGCTTTCTCATGACCCAAAACATAAGCAACCTTCCCACCCATAGCTTTAATGGCACTGCTATCATCGGTATAAATAATGCCTGTTTGAAGGGCTTTTTTTAAAGATGCTGTTTGCGAGAGTTGAGGTGTTTGTATGAGCTTGATGGCATCACGGTTAATGGTATTCTCTTCATAAACAACGGTATCAACAACCGGTAAATAGGGTACAACAATATCTGCATTTTCCATTTCAGCAAAGAGTCGAACCAGCATTTCTTGCTCAATACATGGTCGTGCAATGTCGCTCACCAAAACGTAGGGCGTTTTTACATGTAAAAGGGCATTGTTCAAAGAAGCTTGTCTGCTTGTTCCACCTTCAACAAACGTAATGGTATTACTAAATTTTTGTGCGTAAAACATCTCATCAGGTGTTGTGGTAACAATCACGTGTGTAAAGGGAAAAAGGCGTTGAAGATTTTGGGTCGCAACGAGCCACAATGGTTTCTCTTCAATGCGTAGCCATTGCTTTTTAACACGTTGGTTAAAGCGTGATGAACTTCCAGCTCCCAACATGATAAGGGTTATTTCGGGCAAACTTTGTCCTTTTTCTGAAGTGTTACGATATTATACATTTTGAAAGCTTTTTTTTATCTTTTTTGTGTTAAATTCCGCCATTACTTAAAGCATGTGAGGTCGAAAATGTTAAATAAAGAATCAGTGCAAGAACAGCTTCGTAGGGTAAAATATCCAGGTTTTGAAAAAGATATTGTTACCTTTGGTTTTGTGAAAGCAATTGAAGTATCAGAGAATAATGTTTATGTTGAGACAGAAATCGTCTCTTCCAGTAAAGAAGTAGCTGAGGAATTAAAAGCTTCTATTGAAAAATCTATCAAAGCTTTGGGTGCGGGACGTGTGGATGTTGTGGTCAAGCAACCTAAACCCCCTGTTGAAAAAAGCAACTCCCAATCGGGTAAAAATATGGCTCCACACATCAAAAATTTTGTGATGGTGAGTTCTGGAAAAGGCGGTGTTGGTAAAACGACTACCACCGTTAACTTGGCGATTGCACTTGCTAGTCAAGGTAAAAAAGTAGGTCTATTGGACGCTGATATTTATGGACCCAATGTGCCTCGTATGATGGGTGTGGTTGATAAACATCCTGAAGTTGTTGGACAAAAAGTAAAGCCTATTGTAGCGTATGGTGTTGAGATGATGAGTATGGGCTCTTTGATGGAAGGTGGTCAATCACTGATCTGGAGAGGAGCAATGATTATGAAAGCGATTGAGCAACTCTTGCGTGACATTTTATGGAGTGATTTGGATGTTCTTTTTATCGACATGCCTCCAGGAACAGGTGATGCACAGCTGACACTCGCGCAAAGTGTACCTGTGACAACGGGTATTTGTGTAACAACACCTCAGCAAGTTGCCCTTGATGATACCGAGAGAAGTTTAGATATGTTCCAAAAATTACACATTCCAATAGCTGGAATTATGGAAAACATGAGTGGATTTATCTGCCCTGAGACCAATAAAGAGTATGATATCTTTGGTAAGGGAACGACTAAGCCTTTAGCGGAAAAGTTTAATACAATTGTCATTGGTGAGATTCCAATAGAGCCAGCCGTACGTGAGGGTGGTGATGCAGGAAAACCCGTGACCTTCTTCCATCCAAGCAGTGAAACCGCTAAGCGCTACCAAGAATCAGCTAAAAAATTGTGGGAATGCATTGAAAAAGTGAATGAAGAGGGTGGAGTGAGTAATGAAGCCATTCAGCCAACCATGGGTGTTAATGGTAGCCCAAGTGCGTGTTCAACTAAATAAGTCCTACGTGTTAGGAAACAGTTAAAAGTATCGTTTATAAATTGTTACAAAAGGAGATGTTATGGCGTTGCGTATAAGTATTGATGAAGCAGATTTTAAAGCATTAGTAGAGGAAATTGAATCACAAGAAGGGTATAGAAAGCCGATTGCTTTTGGTATCGCACGGGTAGATAGAGGGCAACTCAATCCTGAGAAGATTCTTCAAGCAAGCTTTCCAGTCATTAATTGGAATGAAAATTTTGGAAGTGCGGCTATTTTTATTGGCGCACTGCAAGCCAGCGGCATTGATGTCGATTTTACCAGCAGTGAATTTGTTTACGATGTGAAGAAAAAATTTGTTAAAAATGCCATGAATGCGTTTACGCCATACCTTAACTTTGCTTTTGGAAATGCCCATAAAAATGTTCAAGTGATTAAAACACTTGATTGGATTGCACAGACTGAAAAATTGAAAAAAGAGTATCGCATTGTCTTCTTATTTGAAGATGATAAACCCTTAAGTGCTGAAGCAGTTTATCTCAAACTCTATGCACTTTCCACAGGAAAAGCACCTCTTCGCTCTGTCAATCTAACAGGTGCGTTTGGTGTGTTGGAAAATGTGGCATGGTCGTTTGGTCAGCCACTTGAGCTTGCATGGCTTAGAGAGCATGAGATTGAGATGAAGTTAATGGGTGAATATCCACTCATTGAGTCCGTTGATAAATTTCCACGCTTTTTATCACATATTATTCCAGCAGATAATACCCGTATTTTAGATACCAGCAAAGTAAGAATGGGGGCGCAGTTACATCCAGGCACTACCATAATGCCAGGGGCGAGTTATGTCAACTTTAACGCAGGAACCACAGGTGCTGTGATGGTTGAAGGACGTATTAGTTCTTCAGTTGTTGTTGGACGAGGCAGTGATGTTGGCGGGGGTGCAAGTATTTTAGGTGTGCTTAGTGGTACGAATGGTAATCCTGTAAGTATTGGTGAGAACACACTTTTGGGTGCGAATTCTGTGACGGGTATTCCATTGGGCGATGGCTGTATTGTGGATGCAGGGATTGCGATTTTAGAAGGAACGAAAATTGGTGTGAGTGCAAGTGAGTTGGCTAAAATTGCAGAAGCTAATCCAAAAGCAAAACTAAAAAAAGCTGCTAAAGAAGAGATTGTTTTCTTTAAAGGACTTGATTTGGCAGGATTGCATGGTATTCATTTCCGTCAAAATAGTGTCAATGGGATGATTCAAGCAGCTAGAAGTAAACGAGAAATTAAACTCAATAGCGAATTACATTAATCTTTATAAGAGGGGCTTACGTAAAGCTCCTCTTAATGATTTTTCAAGAGTGATTGGTTAAACGCTTCAGCCCATTTATTTGAGATTTTAAGATAGGTTTGATTAGCAATAGGGTCATCTTTTAATATCCAACTACCGCACGTTGAACATTTCGTAGCATATGTTTCAAGCTCTTCTAAACTCATTTTTTCAACCGCATTGAGACGGGCTTTACACTCTGCATGAGAGCATTTTAAGGAAGGATGTTGCATGAAAAAACTCCTCTAGGACTTTTTTCGTCATATTGTAGCATAGTTATATCTATTTAAATGGCTAAATTATGAGCAGATAAGGCAATTCCTTCCACTTTCTTTTGCTTTATATAAAGCGCCATCTGCCTCTTTAATAATTTCCTGAGGTGTTTTACCTTTTTGAGAGAGTGCAACGCCAATGCTCACAGAAAGACGCTCTTTTTTAAGGGGTGGTTTATGCGTACTTTTTTTCGGTGTTTTGGTGGGACGGTTTTTATCGCGAATGACAAAGCCTCGTCTAAAAATAGCTTCTCGAACCTCTTCTAGTGCCATAATACACTCTTCTTTTTTCTTACCATTAAATAAAATAGTAAACTCCTCACCGCCATAACGAAAGGCTTTACCTCCATTTTTAACCTGTGTTAATTCTTTGGCAACCAGTTTTAAAACATCATCACCAATATCATGTCCAAAGGTATCATTGAATTTTTTGAAAAAATCAATATCAACCATGGCGATAAGATAGGAAGAGCCTAAACGTAAAAAGCGTTCTTCAAGGGCTCTTCGTGAGGGAATGCCTGTGAGTGTGTCAACGTATGCCATACGATAAGCATCGTGCACAAGTGCGCTAATGGCAATGAGAGCACTCATAAGTGAAAAAAGAATAAACGCATTACTTTCGTGTAAAAAAAGATACGGAATCATCTGTGCAGAGAGCATCCAAAAAGGTGCTTTTTGACTTTGCGCCTCAAATAAAAGAGAAATCAAAAAGATAAAAAGTAGCGCAATCAGTGAAATAATAAGTACAAAATCACTGGCTTTTGTTAAGGCATGAATATTGGCATGTAAAAGGGGTGTATTTAGCGCTTTTTCAATAGAAGGAGAAAAATAATTGAGTCCTAAATAGCCACCACTGAGTATTAAAATACCCACACCTGTACGAAGTGCACCAAAACTGCTAAAAAGACCTCTTTCTTTTAAGGCGTAAATGAGCAAATACCCAAGGGCTGTAATCAGTGGGGCAAGATGCCAAAAAGCAGAGACACTTAATTGGGTAAATAGCGTATTGGGAAAGGCTAAACACATTGTAAAAAAAAGGGAAAAGAGTAAAAGAACGAAGAGTTTACTTTTGTTAAAATAGACACTTAACGCAAGTGCAATCAGTAAAAAAACAAACGTACTTTGCCATACAAAATAGTAAGCATAATTTGGCAGTAGGTGAAAATAGGTGATGAGTAATGCTACTAAAATCATGCCAAAGCAAAGTGTATGAAAGGTAAAAAAAGCCTCTTTAAATCGTTGCATTCACTTCCCTGTTTTTTTGCGATTATAGCGAAATTAGCTCATATTCCCATAAATCTCCCATAAGGGGTGCATGTAAGTGTGGTTTTTTTAAAAGCAATTTCACCACTTCTGTGCTCTGAATCGCTGCGGCAAAACAGACCGTGAAGGAGGGATTTCCTGATTTTTTTTCAGCACCATCTCCTTTTTCTTTATAGAGATGTTCTAGTGTGGTACAACTTGCAAATTGACTGTAATATCCAGCAATGGCGCCATGGACAAAGGCTTTGTTTTTTTGTTGACATAGTGTTGCAAGGGTGCATTTTAGCTCAGGATTGTCTAGGGCGTCAACAATGACATCCACAGAATCGAGTAAAAAGGCATCTGTTTTTGGCTCAAAAAAATGTGAAATGCTCTTTACATGTAAAGCTGGATTAATGGCTTCAAGACTCTCTTTTAAGACTTCTGCTTTGAAATGTCCTAGTGTTTTTGGGGTAGAAAAATTTTGGCGATTGAGATTATGCTCTTCAAAAACATCCCCATCACATACCATGAGATTTCCCACGCCAATACGTGCAAGCATTTCGCCCACAAATCCTCCAAGCCCTCCGCATCCTATAATTAACACACTCGATTGAAATAGAGCGTATTGCTCTTGTGTGGAGAGTGTGTTTTGGTTTCGTTTATAACGAAGGGGTAGAATGCCTGCTTTAAGCGCTTCTTCTTCAACATCTTTAAAGTTACATGTAAAGATTTTCATAGCATCAAATGTTGTTTTTAGTGAAAGAAAACCATCATCTAAATGATTGCGTAAAAACTCTAAACGTTCCACAATAATTCCTTTAAAGGTATAATATACGTGAAAATCCATGTTATAAGGGAGGAAAACAATGTACATTATACTCAATGCTTTTTCATTTTTGCGCGAAAAGTTGAAAGAAAAAGGGATTCCTTATTTGGATGCGCAATGGCTGATAAACGATAAAACACGTATTTGTGACTTGATTGATTCTTTAGGTCTTGAACAAAGTGATGTTGAAGCAGTATTTTTAAATCATACCGTTCGTTCTAAAGAGACACTTCTTAAAGAAGGCGATAGGGTTGCTCTTTTGCCCCCAGGAACGCCTGGTTCGTACCGATTGCTCTCAGGGCTCAAAGAGCATTAACCCCCACCTACCTTTGGAAAGAGAGCAATGGAATCGCCCTCTTGTAACGGGTATGATGCTTCAACATGTTTCCCATTCACCATCAACACACCCAAAGGCGATACCTCTTCAAGATGCAATGCATCAATGATGATCTGAGGTGTTGTTTCTTCTGGGTACTCTTTGTATTCTGTTTTAAAGCGACCTTCTCGGTACTGAGCAAAGAGTTTAACTAAAATACGCATCAAAAATTCCAGAATTCATCAATCTCTTCGCCGCTAAAGTCCCAAACGACATTGTGAGGAGGCAGTGTTTCGTACTTCATAAATTCAGGCAATCTATCATCCGCTTTGCCCAGTCCTGCTTTGATGTTAAATTCATGTTCACGTTTCAGAATGGTTTTACCTAAGTTCACTACATCATCAATACTGAGATTACAACCAAAACGTGCGTTAATCATGTCGACAAGTGCGGGCAGACATTTTGGATCATCTAGGGCAGGGAAGGCAACAAAAATACACATACCGGTACTATCAACCGCAGCAGTAGCGATTTGAAGGTTACGTGCAAGCTCGACTTGTCCCTCTTTTTTAAGTGGATCAACATACCCACCACTGTTAAGAATGTTCGTAGCAACAGCGTAGCCTGCTGTATGATCTGCTCCCATTGGTGTCGTTGCATACGTAATACCTTGACCTTTAACTGCACGTGGCTCGTACGCAGGAATGCCTTGACCTTTAACGGTTGGAACACGGACTAAACCATAAAGTTTACCTAAGATATGGGTACCACTACCAATAATGCGACCGATGGGCGTTCCATTGGGTAAATCCTTCGATAAGAGCTCGTAGGCTTTTTCACCATCACCGTATGCTAAAATTCCCGCATCAACGGCAAGACCCAGTGTAACGGATGTTTCGATAGAATCAACACCTAAATCATCCATAAGTCCATCTATTTTTGCAATTAAATCTAAATCTTTGATACCAAAGTTGGCACCCAGTGCCCAGATGGTTTCGTACTCAAAACCTGATGTGAGGTAGTTGCCATCTTTGTCGTTATAGACTTGTGAACATTGGATAACACAGCCCGCATGACACCCGTGGGTTGTTTTTCCGCCTCGTGCTTTGATATTTTCTGCCATCGTTTCACCGCAGATATTTTCAGCAAATTCCCAATTTCCTGCTCTAAAATTACGGGTAGGAAGTCCGCCTGCTTCATTAAGGATGTTGACTAAAACATTGGTACCAAATGCGGGGAGTCCTTCGCCACTGATAGGGTTTTCTTGAAGGGCTTTTGTAAAGATTTTGCTTGCTTCTTTGAATTTTTCAGGATCAGCGATGGTCACTTCTTTGTAGTTTTCTGCATCCACGGTAATACACTTAATCTTTTTAGAACCCATAACCGCACCAAGCCCACCACGTCCGTGACTTCTGAGTTTTCCACTAGGGTCTTTAACAGAGATATTGGCAAGGTTCATACGCATTTCACCCACTCGACCGATGCTCATAACCGCTACTTTTTTGTCATATTTTGCTGCCATTGCATCCAATACAGCATAGTTATCAAGTCCGACAAGCTCAGGGACTTCAATAAATTCAACGTTATTTTTTGTTACATGTAATTGGTAAAACATCTCTTCATTTTTAGGCAAGCCTTCAATAATCAACGCTTTAACACCAAGCTTTGACATAATCCCAGCACTCGTACCACCCACGTTTGACTCTTTAATACCACCGGTTAATGGGCTTTTCGCGCCACAGGAGTTACGTCCTGAGTTGGATGCGCTGGTTCCTGATAGAAGACCAGGTGCAAAAACAAGTTTATTATTTGGTCCTAGTGGATGACATTCTGGATCAACTTCTTTGGCGACAATGGTTGAGGTGAGTGCACGACCACCAAGCCCTAGCCATTCTTCTGGCACTTCTTCGATTTTAAAGCTAAGATTTGTCATATTGACACGATAGATTAAATCTGCCATTTTAACTCCTTCTATTTTGGTTATAAACCCATAATATAAGAAGTGTATAGCATGAAAATAGCGAAGTCAATGAAAGAGAGTGAAACAAAAATATGCTTTTTGGACATATCTTTTTTTACACACTTGCATTGAAAAGTAGTGGCGATAGCCACTACTTTTTAGGTTTAAGGGATTGAAGTTCGATAATACGTAAGATAATCGCTGAGTAATAAGGGATACTTTGAATCAGCAAAGTAAAGGCAAAAACATAAATCTCTGTAATACGTGTAAAGTTCGTAAAATACAGAGCAAAGAAAGAGAGGGTTAGTAGGGTCGCTAAAATCATCTCATGACGAATAGGGTTGGTGTTTTGTTTTTTTGTATTTCCCCCTTTTTCTGTACGTTTAAAGGGAAGTCCATCTTTTACAAAACCATCGTAAACCGCTTTAAAAATAACCAATTGTAAACTCATTGAGGCGATGGCACTTAAAACGGTCTCTTTTATTCCCATTTTCACCCGTGTTCGGTATAAAATAGATGCATGTAAAATATTGACTAAAAACGCTACTAGAATAGGCAGTGTTAGCGGAAGCGTTGGAATGGTAACGCCTACAAAAATAATAAAAGGTACCCAGAAAATATTTAAAAATGCTGTCATAGCACCAAAGGCATCGGAGAGCCAAAAGAACCAACCCGCTACAAAATGATATTTTTGGTAGGGAGTTAAGGTTTTGGATGAAGGCATAAAATGACGCCAGTGACGTTTTAAAATCTGAATGGCACCGTACGCCCAACGATGTCGTTGTGTGCGAAACGCTTCAACGGTGTCAGGAAGAAGTCCCCAACCGTAACGTCGGTTGGTATAGTGTGCGGTGTAGCCTGCCTCAAAGAGACGAAGTCCCAGCTCTGAGTCTTCAACAATAGTATACGTCGTCCAATCACCCACTTCATGCATGGCTGAAAGGCGTGCCATAAGCATCGTTCCATGTGCTACAATGGCATTTTCTTCATTTCGCTCAACCATACCAATGTCAAAGAAGCCTGCGTATTCTGCGTTCATTGCTTGTTTAATGAGCGATTCATTGCCATCTCTGTGGTCTTGCGGCGCTTGAACAAGGGCAACTTTTGGGTCATCAAATAAAGGAACTAAATCAATCAGCCAGTTATCACCTACAACATAATCTGCGTCAATGACCGCTAGAATTTCTGCTTTTTCATGGGTGTATTTAAGTGCCTCGTTGAGTGCACCTGCTTTAAATCCTTTACATGTAATGTTCAAAAAGACAAATTTTTCACCCAGTTTTTGGCAATGCTCTTCAATCGGTTTCCAGTAGAACTCTTCAGGTGTGTTATTAATGACCACAAGCACTTCATAGTTGGTGTATTTAAGTTTTGCAAGTGAATCTAGGGTCTCAATAAGAACATGAGGTTGTTCTTTATAGGCAGGAACATGAATAGAAACAAAAGGAACATGATCCGATTTGAGATTAAGGGGCGCTAACCTTTTGGGTGCAATACCGATGGTACATTTAAAGAGTTCATTGATTTTTGCTAAAGTAATAATAACCAATGGAATCATCAGAAAAATTCCCATGACCCACATAACCCACATACCAAAATTCATGTAGTAAATAAATGGATAGGTAGCTGCCATGGCAATACCAAATCCCATCGCTTGTGCAGCAAAACCATATGTAATAGCGTGGGCAAAATTGACACGTTGATTTCTCAAGCCAAAGAAGGTAAGTAAAATACCAAAAAAGACCGCCCCTGCCATTTGGTCACGCCAAAGAGGATTGAGAATCGTCTGCTTAACAAAATGAAATTTAGGCTGTTTGTTAATGTCAAAAAGTCCCCAGTAAGGTCCTACACTTCCTTCATGAACGCCTTTCCATGGTTGATCAAAGGCTTCAACAATGTTGTAACTCCAGTTTTGAGCTTTTGCCATTTCCAAAAAACCGGTAATAGCTGCAATTTGATTGGTCAGTGTGGCTTCAGCTTTTTCATTATTGTATCCACTGCTTGGCCAGCCAAACTCGCCAATGGTAATGGGCTTATTAGGATACATCGCAGCAATAGCGTCGTACTTCTCTTTTGCAAAGGCTAAGGTTTGCTCAATAGGAATCTTTTCCCAATAGGGTAAAATATGCACATTAATGAGATCGACATGTTTTGCTAGTTCTGTGTTTGTGAGCCATACATGTTGTACTTCCGCTGTGGTGACAGGGATACGTGTTCGTTTTGAAACACGATCAATGTAGGCTATTAATTCTTCAGGTGTTAAATCTGCACGAAGTAAAACCTCGTTTCCTACGATGATAGAAGCAATTCTAGGATGATAAAGTTTGGTCAGCTCAAAGAGGGTTTCTATCTCAGCCTCATTGGCTCCTTTATCGCCTGAAAGCCAGAGCCCAATATCGACTTTAAGTTTTGTTTCTCCTAGATTACTTAAAACCCGTTTCGCATCATCAATGGCGTAAGTTCTCACTTTTCGCGCAATGTGTTCAACTGTTTTCATATCTTCAGCAATCTCTTGATCGCTTTTGGGGGCTTTTTCAAATCCGCGATAAGGGGAATAAGAAAGCGATTCTATTTTGTCACCAATTTGCGGTGATGTAACAATTTTATCGCCACCTCTTGTCCATAAAAAAATGTGCACAAGCGACGTAACAATAATGGAAAGTAGAACGTATTTGAAGTATTTCAATCGTATGCTCCGAAAAGAAATGGTAGAGTTTTCTAGCACGTAAATGTGTTAAAAATTGGGTGATTTTACAACAAGTTTGTTTAAAAAATAAGGCGCTAATCTTTACATGTAAAAGTTTATGATTGAAGAAAATGTAAAAGATCTTCTTTTAAAAGAGGTTTTGAAAAATAGTATCCTTGAAAACGATCACATCCAAAGGTACTAAGAATCTCTTTTTGCTCTTTTGTTTCAACCCCTTCTGCTAAAACATGCATGTTGAGATTTTTGCCAATGGTAATAATATTTTGAACCATTTTAGCAGAGGTTATATCGTATGCAATGGCATCCACAAAGCTTTTATCAATTTTGAGTTCATTAATCGGTAATTGACGTAACATACTTAAAGAAGAGTAGCCTGTACCAAAATCATCCATAGAAATCTCAATACCCATAGCTCTTATTTTATGTAAAAGTGGCAATATATACTGCAAATCTTCGATAAAAAGGTTTTCTGTTACTTCAAGCGTAATATGCAAGTACTGTGTTTTTGTTTTTTCAAAAACATTCAACATATGCTCTAAAAATAGAGGATCCATAAATTGGCGAACAGAGATGTTAATTGAAACATGAAAGGGGCGTTGGAGTTTGTGGTGTATCTCATTAACATCCTCACACACCATTTCAATAATCAATCGTCCGATTTTTGGCATAAGCCCTGAGGCTTCCGCTAAAGGGATAAAATGATTAGGAGGGACATTTCCTAGGCTGGGACTGTTTCATCGTATCAGTGCTTCTGCACCGTAAAAATAACCTTCATCATTAATTTGAGGTTGGTAAACCATAAAGAGTTCATGGTTGTTCATTGCTTTTCGTAACTCTTGTTCAATCGTCACATTCTTTAAAAAGCCTTCTTGCATTTCACTTACAAAGATATGAGCACTGTTTTTAACTTTTTTTGATTCATACATGGCTATATCGGAAGCACGAAGCAGCATATCGAGGTTGTGACCATGTTCAGGATAACACAGATCGTGGTCTCGAATAATTGAGAGATTAAGATAGTGTCTGTGCTTTAAAGTGTTAAAGAGCGCATTAAATGTACTGGTATGTTTCAGTACAGTTGTAATGACAAATTGTGGCTCACCTGCTTCGTTACGAATAGTTTTTCGAATAGGCATTCCCCATTTTTGTAGGGGAGGTGAAAAGTAGGTACGTCCAAAAACCATACCTTCAGAAGAGAGTGCTTGTATAAAGGAGTCATGTGTCTCAGGTAGTTTGAGAAGATTAGGAATGTTGGTTGGATCTTTATCGGATGTAGCATAGATAAAATCACCTTCGGGAGTTGTAATCCCTAAGGCTACCATTTCAGGATTTTGAATCAGGGGTTCTACGTGCACGTGAATATTATGTAAATTATTTTCCAACAGAGCTTTACCTAAAATATCAGTCAAACGTTCATAGGTGTTAAAGAGTGAATGTGTTGTATTTGCAATCAGTTCAACGATGTTCTCTTGAGACGTTTGATGTTTTGTGTAGGAATTATTCCATGTTCCATAACATAAGATAGAAAACAATACCGTAGCAATAAATAATAAAACGTAAAAAATAAACCAAATATTTTTTTTATAATTGCCACGAATCTCCTTTAGATAAAAAGGTTTCCATGAGCATTGTAGCATTTTTTTGACTAAAAAAAAGATGAATTATATGAGAATGCAAGGCTTATAAAAGCACCTATTGGCTATAATCTTTGAAAAAACTAAAGAGAGAGTTTATGGTTGAAGTGAATAACTTGACGATGCGTTTTTCGCATCAATTATTGTTTGAAAATATCAATTTAAAATTGGATAAAGGGAAGCGTTATGGTCTCATTGGCGCAAATGGTGCTGGAAAGACAACGTTTTTAAAGATTTTATCCCGTCAGATAGAGCCAACCAGTGGCAATATTTCGATTGAAAATGGCTTACGTGTGGGCGTTTTAGGACAAAATCAGTACGCTTTTGAGGATTACACGTTAAAAGATGCCGTTATGTATGGCAATAAGCGTTTGTATGACGCGATTAAAGAAAAAGAGCACTTGTATGTTACGGGTGATTTTAATGATGAAAAAGTCAATGACCGTTTGGCGGAATTAGAGATTATTTGTGCAGAAGAAGACCCAACGTACGAAGTGGATGTAAATATTGAAAAAATTCTTGCCTCTTTAGGCTTTCCTGTTTCCATGCATGAGAGTTTGATGAGTGAACTAACCGGTGGTGATAAGTTTAAAATTTTGCTAGCGCAAGTGCTTTACCCAAAACCCGATGTCCTCTTTTTGGATGAGCCAACCAACAACCTCGATTTGGAAGCGATTTCATGGCTAGAAGAGCAACTCATTCGCCATGAGGGAACCATGGTGGTTATCTCCCACGATAGACACTTTTTAAATGCGGTTGTGACGAACATTTTAGATGTGGATTTTAAAAAGATTCGTGAATTTACAGGCAACTATGATGAGTGGTATTTAGCTGCAAATCTCATTGCTAAGCAACAAGAGATGGACAGAGACAAGAAGCTTAAAGAGAAAGAAGAACTTGAAGCATTTGTGCGCCGCTTCTCCGCTAATGCTTCTAAAGCCAAACAGGCAACCTCTCGTCAAAAGCGTTTGGAAAAACTGGATATCGCAGATATTCAAACCTCTTCCAGACGTGATCCGAGTATTGTGTTTCGTGCAGGACGTGACATTGGCAATGAAGTGCTAGATGTTGAAGGCATTGAGAAGAGCTATGGCGATCAGAAGGTGCTTCATAATATCAGCTTTAAAGTTGAAAAAGGCGATAAAATTGCTTTAATTGGTCATAACGGTGTAGGTAAGACAACGCTGTGTAATATTTTGATGGAGCAGTTGGAAAAAGATGCGGGCAGTGTAAAGTGGGGAGCGACCATTATTCCTAGCTATTTTCCTCAAAATACCACAGATATGATTACGGGTGATTTACAGCTTTTTGAATGGTTACAGCAGTATGATGCAAAGAAAGATTTGGATGAAATTCGAAAATGTTTAGGGCGTATGCTTTTTTCTGGAGAAGAGCAGAAAAAAAGTGTCAGTCAGCTTAGTGGTGGGGAAAAACACCGTATTGGGCTTTCAAAAATGATGTTGGAAAAAGGAAACTTTTTAGTTCTTGATGAGCCGAATAACCATCTTGATTTGGAAGCGATTATTGCTTTAGGTGAGGGATTGTTTAAGTTTTCAGGCAATGTGATTTGTGTGACCCACGATAGAGAACTGATTGATGCCTTTGCTAATCGCATTATCGAGTTACATCCTGATGGCACAATGACAGATTTTAAAGGCGATTATGAAGCTTTTAGAGAGACGTATGGCCGCTAAAAATGCTCCGTTTACGCTAGGAAGTGCTTTAGACAACGATAGCGCTTGGCAGTTAGAAGAGGAAAAAACCTCTTCTTCGCCTCTTGAGATAAAAGTGCCTGCAAAGCATCTTTTGGTGCTTAAAATGGAAAAACGACAGGGAAAACCTGTTTCGATTGTCGGTCCTTTTTTTCTTGAAAAAGAAGTGCTTTTAAAACTCTGTTCTTTGCTTAAGAAAAAATTAGGCAGTGGCGGTACATGTAAAGAAGAGTGGTTAGAGTTTCAAGGTGAATGCCGTGAAAAACTTAAACCTATTCTACAAGGTGAGGGATTTCGTTTTAAGGCTTAAATGATGACATACGTGCTTAATTCATTGCTTCCTATTTGCTTAATTGTCGCGACGGGGTATATGTTTAGGCATATGAAATTTCCCTCTACTGATTTTTGGCCACTTGCCGATCGATTTACCTATTATGTTTTGATGCCAGCTCTTTTGGTGTATAAACTCTCTTTAGCAAAATTGGACTTAGCGTATACGGCTGATCTTGTTTTAACAACCCTTCTTGCGATTATAAGTGTTTTGTGTGTGTTGATTTTGCTCAATAGTTTATTGCATTTTGAACGCAAAGCATTTACTTCTATTGTGCAAGGGGGCATTCGTTTTAATTCGTATGTTTTTTTGGCGTTTGTCGATACTGCGTACGGCGATGAGGGGTTGGTTTTAGCTGCTATTGTGATGGCGTTTGCGATTCCTTTTATTAACATTTTGTGTATTAGTATTTTTGCTTTTTATACACGCAGCGGTCACTTTTCTTTTCTTGCTTTTTTAAAAACCATTATTAAAAATCCACTCATTGGGGCATGTTTCATAGGGATTTTGATTAATCTTAGTGGATGGGTATTGCCACTTTTTACCCTAAAAACACTCTCATTATTAAGTAATGCAGCACTTCCTATTGGTCTTTTATCGGTGGGTGTTGGTTTAGAACTTCGGTATCTTAAAGCTGCTAAAAAAGAGTTGGTGGTCTCAAGTGTTGCTAAATTGCTTCTGTTTCCTTTATTGTCTTATGGTATTGGAATTCTTTTTGGTCTTAGTGGCATGACTTTAAGTATTGCAGTGTTATTTGGTGCAATGCCAACGGCTGTTTCATCGTATATTTTAGCCAGAGAGTTAGGGGGCGATATCTCTTTAATGGCTTCTATTATTACATTGCAGACACTTGCTTGTATGGCAACACTTTTATTTATTACACCCTTTTTATAAATAGAGTCTTGCCAAACGCTTGAGGTATCTTTAAAGCAACGCTTTTAAGACTACGCAACACTATGCAGTCTTTTTACATGTAAAGATTATTTTGAGGTTTCCTCAATAAAAACAAGCGCTTTATGGCATGCTTCATAGAGATCTTCCATGTTGAAACATCGTTTTTTTTCAAGGTATTTCAATGTTTTTTCTGTATTCATCACATGATTCATTTCGGTGGCAATACTAAGAAGTTCCCCTAAAAAGCCTTCTTGAAATAAAAGGGCTGTTTTAATCTCATCGTCTAAATGGGCATAATTTAAAAATTCCAGCATGGGAATATTTAAATAGGCATCAATTAATGAAAGGCTACCCGTTAAAAATGCCTTATTGGCAAATTCAGGCTTATGACATATAAGGGCTAACTCTTCCATGACTTTGGCACGAAATTTTGCGTTATTAAATATTTCTCCACCAAAAGGACGCATATGAGGTGCTCCATACAAAAAAAGTCCTAGCCACGAGAGAATTTTTTGAGGACCTAAGAGAGTAACCATTTGTTTAATAGAGGTTATTTTTTGTTTAAAAGGGTATGCCCCTGAATTAACATGATGCAGAAGATTGTAGACCAAATCAGGGCAAGTTGCAAATTTTTGGCTAATAAAGTTGGGATCATTATTTTCTTGAATACAATTGATTAAGTTAATGGCGTTAATGGTATTAGGTTCAATTTTTTCCCCACTTAAAATAATGGGTTTTTCAAAAAAATAGCCTTGAAAAAAAAGAAAATCAAGATCTAAACAGGCTGTAAATTCTTCTTGAGTTTCAATTTTTTCAGCCAATAAATTAATGTTATACGAAGAAAGTTTTACAAGAGAATCTTTTAAATTACAAAGCCCACTGGCTTGAATATCAACTTTTATTATATCAATATAAGGGAATATAGGTGCATACGTCTCAAACATTGCTTCAGTGCAGTCAAAATCATCTAATGAAAAGGTATAGCCTTGAGCATGCAGTTCCGCAATTCGTGCAATAAGAGGCTCAGTTATGTGTGTGTACTCTAAAATTTCAAATCCAAAATTTTCTTTAGGCAGGAGAAGAAAAGCATCGCTAAAGAGCATGGATTCATCAAGATTGATGTACCCTTTTTTAGTACCAATAACAGAAGGAAATCCAATCGTATGAATCAAACTGACAATAACGCGTGCGGTAGCTTTGGCATTGTCGTTAAAAGTAGCGTAGTTATTGCCTTCGCACGAACGGTATAAAAGTTCGTAAGCAAGACATTCACCATTTCTATTGAAAATAGGTTGTCTTCCAATGTAGGTATGCACGTTCTTCCTTCTATTTTTTAGTTTCTACAAACTGGATATTGACCATGCCACAAAATTTCTTATCTTTATAAAAATGTACCATATAAATTGTCTCATTCTTATCAATGGCATACGATTTCATCAATGAATGAGGTTCGATTTTAATACCTTCTTCACTCACTACGCCCTCTTTAGAATAACCAATAACGTTAATACGGTACCCTTTAATAGGAGCAATTTCAAAGCTTTTGTTGGCAGAAATGAGTGAGCCCACTTTTGCACGCGTTTTTTCTCCATCTAAAAGCAGACTGATCTCTTCTAAAGAGTTGTCAAATTCCATCATATCTGCTTTGAGGGTTGAAATGAGGATATTGCCGTTCATAATTTTATAGGTATCTTTATCTTTAAGGACAGCAACAAGAGGATTGTCACTTTGGTAATGGAACTCCTCTTTATTGATTGGGAAAAAGCGGATAGAAGGCTTTAGCGTTGAAAGATTAAGCATGATTTTTGTTGGAGGAATTTCAAGCATACCGACATCGCTTAAAAGGGTTTCAATCGTCTCTTCCTTCAATTCAAAAGAGCGTGTAAACTCTATATTCATAACTTTCATAAATTTTTCAATGGTTTTAAGTTGGTAAAAAACTTTGTGTGAAAGGTCCGTAATGTTTTTACTGGTCTCAATCGCAAAAGCAGGCTTGTTATTGGTAATAGAAAAATAGGTAAGGCTTTGTTGCATTGCCTTATCTTTGTCTTTTGTATTGGTGTTTTTGACGTTAAATTCATGTACATCTTCAATTAAATCAACATTGGTTTCTTGATTGACCTTTTTGGCAATGTCTGCAAGGTTACCGTATTTGGCATCAGAAATCTTTTGTTGGTCAATAATGGTCGCTTGCCCCCATGCTTTGGGGTTAAAATTTTTATCAATCGTTTTTGGTCTGTAAAAGCCTTGTCCATCGTGTAGATTCAGGGTCAAATCAACGTTAGGATGAAGAATGAGTTTTTTAATATCTGAGACAATCTGAAAATCTTCATCTTTGGTTTCAATTTTGGCAAATTTTCGGTTCATATCACCATAGGTACCACGTCTGTTTTTGACGATACTATCGAAATTTAAGTTAGGTACAATCCAGACATTGCCTTTTTGAATGGTGTAGTGTTTGGCTAAAAGCATGGGTGCAAAGTATCCACCAGGCTCATCGCCATGGATACCTCCAATAACTAATAACGTGCTCTCATTGAGCTTACCACTCTCTTTTTTAATCAAAGAGTAGTGTAAATTAGCACTAAAAGCGTACGTTGAGAAGAGAAGACATAAGGCAAGAGAGCATTTTTTCATTCAGTATCTTTGTTTTAAATTAATTTTAAGCTCAAAGCTTAGCAAATGGGAGATTAAATTTTACCAAAATGCCTAAAACTTAGAGAGTTTTTCAGATAAGATTTTTGCAAAATCTTCAAAATTAGGGAGAAAAAGGTGTGCTTCTCGTTGCTTAAGCCCCCACATTGATTCTGGAAAATGTGAGTCATCTTCAAAGCGTGCCATAATATGAATATGCAGGTGCGGAACGTAATTTCCAAACATTGCAATGTTGATTTTTTTGGGGTTATAATACGCTTTCATTACCTCTTCAGTCGCTAGCATGGCTTCCAGTAATTTTTTCTGTGTCACAGGATCGCAATCGCTTAGTTCTTTGTAGGGTTTTTGTGTAAAAATTTTAACCCATGGAATCATGGATTCTTCTTTTTCAACATAGAATATTTCATTTTCGTACAGTCGATTCATCATGAGGACTCCTTAAAACGATTTTTATAGGTGCATTTTTGACACAAAACTTCGACAGCTTTGTTCTCTTGAAAGCCTTTTATCATGGCGTGTGTTCGAGGTGCGTTTAAAATTTCTTTTAACGGGTTTACATGTAAATTCCCTAAGACAATAATGCCGTCTTTATCCAAGCAACAAGGTACAACACTCCCGTTTGAGAGAATACCAAAATGTGAGGAAAGCCCCAAACATGTCCCATGGGAGCACTCATTAGAAGCGAGGGATGGCCATGTGAAGTAGTCATCAAAATGAAGACGTATTTTTTCTGCTAGTCTAATGGAGCGAAGATTTTCTTCATAAAATCTCTTTACATGTAAAGATGTTTTAAACTGTTTTTCAAGGTACGCAAAGAGTGTTTTGTTAAAAGACTCTTCACTGTGTTCTTCATCCTTGTTCCATAAACGCAGGTTGATAAACAAGGCTTTACGTTGTGTAAGCTTTGCATCACAGAGTTCGATAATAGATTGCATATACTCTTCAAAAGAGAGGGGCATACTGTTTTTATTAAAGCTATTGAGTGAAATATTGATTTGTTTGATAGCTGGATGCAACAGCGTCTCAAAGGTATGGTTTTTTAAAAAGTAACCACTGGTGGTCAGGATGACTTTAAAACCATGTTTGTGGCTTAGGTTTAAATAGTCCAAGAGGTTTGAAAGGGCGAGTGAATCACCTGCCACATGATACGCAACCTCTTTAGTGTAAGGTTTTAGTTCGATTAATACCTGTTCAAAAAAAGGAAGCGTCATCGTGTGTGTTGGTAAGATTTTGGGTGGGCAAAAGCTACACTTTAACCCACAAATATTTGTCAGTTCAATATATACACGGTAAAATTTCATCGACGGCGTGTTCTATTCTACGGTAACACTTTTGGCAAGATTTCTAGGCATATCCACATCATTACCTAAACGAATGGAAATTTCTAGTGCCAGTAGCTGTGTTATAAGCATCATCTCAAAAAATTCATCCATCATATGTGAATGTGTTTTGGTTTTAATAAAATCATCTGCCAATTCAAAAGGCTCTGGACTAATGACTAACAAAGTAGAATCTCTAGCACTTAACTCTTCGACGTTGCTTTTCATTTTATCGTAGAGAAGGTTTTTAGGCATGAGCGCAATGGTGAAAAGTTCACTATCTGCTAATGCAATCGGACCATGTTTCATCTCTCCTGCTGGATAGCCTTCTGCGTGTAAGTAACTAATTTCCTTGAGTTTAAGTGCGCCCTCAAGTGCAAGTGGATAAAAAATATCTCGACCAATAAAGAAAAAACCATGACCGTGAAGGTAACGCTTTGAGAGGCGACGAATTTTTTCATGTACGCTCTCATTTACTTTCACAACCAAAGGAATGCGTAAAAGAGAGTTAATTTCATTGGCAAGTTCTTCTTGTGATAGCGTTTTCTTTGTTTCTGCTACATAAAGGCTAAGAAGCCACAGTGTAATAACTTGTGTTGCAAATGCTTTGGTACTCGCAACGCCTTTTTCAATGCCTGCACGTGTGAGAATCGTTGCATCAGCGGTGCGGACAATGGAAGAGTTATCGACGTTACAAATAGCAAGCGTTGGCATACCGCCTCTTTTTGCCATTTTGAGTGCTTCAAGCGTATCGGCAGTTTCACCACTTTGCGAGATAACAATAAAAAGCGTTTTAGGGTCGAGTAAAGGCTCTTTATAGCGAAATTCACTGGCAATTTCCACGTTACAACGAATTTTAGAGAGACGCTCAAACATATAGCATGCACTGAGTGCTGCATGATAACTAGTACCACACGCACAGATTTTAATGGCATCAATAGCGCTAAAATCAAAATGAGAAAGTTCATCAAGAACGATTGAATTCTCTTTGATACGTCCCATTAAGGTTTCGCCTACGACTAAAGATTGTTCGTAAATCTCTTTTTCCATAAAGTAACGGTAGCCATCTTTTTGTGCTGAGAGTTTATCGTTGCTTAAAGGTTTAAAATCGAGATGCTGTGGAAGAGACTCTTTTAAAAGGGAAATCTCTTTGTTGTGTGCCCAGCCATATTCTCCATCTTCAAGATAAACAACTTCGTTAACCAGCCCAATGAGTGGTGCATCTGAAGAGCTAAAATAGACTTCTCCTTCACTGTTTTTTCCAAGCAATAAAGGAACAGCATTTTTAGCAAAGAAGATAACATCAGGCGCTTTTTTGGTAATGAGTAAAATGGCATAAGCACCATGCAAAGAGGCAATGGTTTTTTCAAATGCTTTAAAACAATCGCCCAGTTCTTTGACATTTTTTTCAAAAAGATGCACCGCTACTTCGGTATCGGTTTGGCTTAAAAATTTTGTGCCATCTTTGAGGAGTTCATTTTTAATCTCTTTGTAATTTTCAATAATGCCGTTGTGAATAATGTATGAAAATTCACCCCAATGTGGATGTGCATTGGCTTCTGTGGGTTTACCGTGTGTTGCCCATCTGGTATGCCCAATGCCCACACCAAAGCCTGATGAGCTGAAATTTTCTACTTTATGCTGTAAGTTTGAGAGTTTGCCCGTGGCTTTAAAGGAGGTAATGTCTCCTTCTTTTAAGACAGCAATACCTGCTGAATCATACCCTCTATATTCAAGTTCTTTTAGTCCATTAATTAAAAAATTGCATTTTTCTTTGGTGCCAATATATCCGACAATTCCACACATACTTACTGCCTTCTTAGTAAAAATAATTTAAAATGTTTTGTTCATTGTCGCATAAGCGCGCTGTTTTTTCAATTAAAAGTAAGTTACGGGTTCGGTTTTTAATGGTCTGAATCTTCGCCATGGCAATATCAATGCCATGTTCATCGAAAATGCTCATCATGTATGCCATTAACCCTTGTTGATTTTTGGTTTTAAGATGCATGAGGGCATACGATTTGGAGTGTTCAAAATTGATGCTAATTTCGTCTTTTAAAATCGTGGGTTTTTTAAGCGTTGTTTTTTTGCTCATATCAAAGGAGTTTTCCAAAAGTTCAGTAATGTAAGCAATGTCACTCTCTTCAACTTTCTCGTTAAACTCAATTTGAAAATATTTTTTGCCATCAAAAAGTTTATAAATATCCATTTGAACGAGGTCTAAATAGGAGAGTTTACCTAAGAGATAACCAATGTTAAATTCAAGCCCTCGAATGACTTGAATGCTGAGATGATCATCGTTATGAATAGTGTAATGAAACAAATTGTGGGGCGTTTCATCCGCTTCTTTTGCAATGGAGACAATTTCGTTGGGTTTGAGCTTTAAAAAGAAAAAATTGGAAGGGATGGAAAGAATACGCTTTTGTAAGGATTTTGGAAGTTCTAAAAATTCAGGGCTTTTTTTGAGACTACTCTCTTTACGTAAGCGTTTGGTGGTTTCATCAATGAGCTCTTCTTTTTCAAACATTTCTATACTGTACTGATAAAATTCACGAAGCAATTTAGCAATAAACCCTGAATAAATATTGTCATTGACTGCACTCATATCGGCATACGTTAAGATGTAAAGGAGTTTGAGTGCTTGGGGATTTTGTAATTTTGAAATAAATGAAAGAACGACATTCTCGTTGTATATATCTTCACGATACGCGGTATTACTCATAAGGGTGTGGTATCTAATAATTAAAGCGCCCATTTCAATGGCTTTTTCTGAAAAATGCAATTTCGCCGCATAGGCTCTAAAAATTTTTGATCCCAGTTCACTGTGGTCATCTTTCCTGCCTTTGCCCACATCATGTAAAAAGGCGACCAGTTTGAGCATCGCTCGACCTTCAGGACATAAATCATCAAAGAGGGATTTGATAAAAGGTTCTTGAATATTTTCCAAATGATATAAGGTGTGCAGTGAGTGAATATCCACCGGTAATTTATGGTACCCATCAAATTGTGCAAGGTTTAAGATATGACGAAAAGGTTTAACGAGTTGAGGCAAAAGTAAAGCTTCATACAAAAGGCTAAAAAGTGTATAAACATTGGGTTGGAACAAAAGGGCACGAAATTGTTTATAGGTTTTAGGTGTATTGTGTGCTGGATAGAGTGCGTTTTTAATATAATGCACATAGCTAATATCAAAATGCAAAGAAGCATCATCAAAATGCTGGAGTTGTTCTAGCACCACTGAGAGTTTGGGGTGTGGGTTTTTCAGCGAAGCGTACACCGTATGATTGGCACTATAAAGTCCTTTTTGGATGCGACCTTTTTTAAGAGCACTTAAGCAGGTAGGGTACAAAAAAAGTGAGGCGGTGAGTTTACGCATAAAGATTTTACATGTAACATCCACCGTGTGCATACATGCTAAGGTACGAGAAGCAAGTTGCATGTGGGCATTTTTCAAAATCTTATTTTCAAAGCCCAGTTTTGCCGCAACATCAGGAATATACTCAAGGTTTAAGATATCTTGCTTTTTTTTGGCACTTAAGTGAAGGGCTGAGCGCACACGGTAGAGAAACTCTAAGGAGCTTCGAAACTCTTTGTACTCCTCTTCGTTAATAATCTCAGGTACTCTATCCTTAATGCGAATGCTTCCAAAAAGAATTTTACACATCCAAAAAAGCGTGTGGGCATCTCTAAGTCCTCCCACTCCCTCTTTAATGTTGGGCTCCATGCTCATGGGATGTTTGTCTCTGCGTGCCTCATTCGCGGCAATGATTTGTAAAATAATCTCTTTTTTATCGCCTTTATCGGTTTTGTGTAGTTTGAGAAGTTCTCTCTCGGTTTCCATCCATAAAAGTTTAGAACCGCATAAAAAGCGAGACTCTAACATGGCCGTTTTGATGGTAAGGTCTTGATTGCTTGCATCAAAGAGCTCTTCAAGTTTATGCGTGCGATGCCCCAGTTTCATTCCCGCATCCCATGCAAGATAGAGCATGGATTGGATGAGTGGTTCAATGTTATACCCTGGAATGGCTTTGTAAACCACCATGAGGTCAATGTCAGAATAGACGCACAGCTCTTCTCTACCATAACTTCCCATACCCACAAGTACCACAGGAATAGCATTGGCAAAAGGCATGTAATTGCCGAAGTATTTGCGTAGGGTATATTTGTAAATTAAAAGAATAAATTGGTCAATTTTTTTAGTATGTTTGACCAGAAAATCTTTGCCTTGATTTTCTACAAAAATTTCATTTAATGAGCTTAAATAGGCTTTAATATGCTCTTTAATGACTTTGGATATCTCAAAATCAGTAGCATTTTTTTCGATTAAATCTTCAATAATCTCTTCGATTTCCATTATTTTTCCTATTTTAATTCTTATGGGCTATAATACAAAAAAAGTGCTTTTGCCTGACCCATTTGTTTGATGAATTTGTAAGCAAAGCATGAAAAAATCTTTACATGTAAAAAGGATAATTATGACTCAAAAGCCTTATTTAAGAGCATTTCCTAACGCACAGGGTTATTTTGGAAAATTTGGTGGAGCCTACTTGCCTCCAGAACTTGTGGAGCAGTTTAAAAAGATTGAAGAGGCGTATTTGACGATTGGTAGTTCACATGATTTTATTCGAGAACTCCGTGATATTCGTAAACATTACCAAGGACGCCCAACTCCTGTGTATTATGCAAAGCGCTTAAGTGAGTATGTGGGAGGTGCACGAATTTATTTAAAACGGGAAGATTTAAACCATACCGGGGCGCATAAACTCAACCACTGCATGGGCGAAGCATTATTAGCCAAATATTTGGGTAAGAAAAAGTTGATTGCTGAAACAGGAGCAGGGCAACACGGCGTGGCGTTAGCAACGGCAGCAGCGTACTTTGGGTTGGAGTGTGAGATTCACATGGGTGAAGTAGACATCGCCAAAGAGCATCCCAATGTCGTACGTATGCGTGTTTTAGGCGCAAAAGTAGTACCCGTTACTTTTGGAGCAAAGACACTGAAAGAAGCCGTTGATTCAGCGTTTGTGGCATATCTAAATGATCCAGAAAATAGCATTTATTGTATTGGCTCTGTTGTAGGTCCGCATCCTTTTCCTATGATGGTACGTGATTTTCAAAGTGTTGTGGGTATTGAAGCCAGAGAGCAATTTTTAGAGATGACAGGTAATTTACCTGATAATTTGGTTGCTTGTGTGGGTGGTGGAAGTAACGCTATGGGACTTTTCTCTGCGTTTGTAGAGGATTCTTGTGAGATGTATGGCGTAGAACCTGGTGGGCGTGGGACGAAGCTAGGAGAACATGCGGCAAGTTTGAGTTTTGGAAGTGAGGGCATTTTGCATGGATTTAACTCCATTATGCTCAAAAACAGTGAGGGTGAGCCTGCGGAGGTTTACTCGATTGCAAGTGGATTGGATTATCCCTCCGTTGGACCAGAACATGCGTATTTAAATTCGATTGGGCGTACGAAAGTGGGCATTGCGGATGATAAAGAGACCATTCAAGCATTTTACGATTTAAGTCATTATGAGGGGATTATCCCTGCACTTGAGAGTGCCCATGCGGTGGCATTTGCCATGAAGCTTGCCAAAGAAAAACCCTATGAGTCTATTTTGGTGAACTTAAGTGGAAGAGGCGATAAAGACATTGATTTTGTGGTGGAGAATTTTCCTCCTGAGGATTACATGTAAAAAGGAGGGTGAACCTCCTTTTCGTTTAACCTCTCTTTATAAAAAAAATGGCTAAAATCTTTCTTTATTTCTTTCCGAAAGCACAGCATGACACTTATTGAAAAATTAGAAAACAATGAACGATTGAGCCTTGAAGATGGCGTTGCACTGTATGATTTAGACCTTTTTACGCTAGGTCACTACGCCAATCAAAAGCGAAGAGCACTTCATGGTGATAAAGTCTTTTTTAATGTCAATCGACATATTAACCCTACCAATATTTGCAAAGACATTTGTAAATTCTGCGCCTTTTCAGCCAATCGAAAAAATCCAAATCCTTATACTATGAGCCACGAAGAGATTTTAAGTGCGCTTGAAAATTCACTTAAACACAGTGCAATTACTGAAGTACACATTGTCTCCGCTCACAATCCGCACACAGGTTTAGAGTGGTATTTGGAAATTTTCTCCAAAATCAAGGAGCGTTTTCCTTCTTTACATGTAAAAGCACTCACTGCAGCGGAAATCAACTTTTTAGCGACACAGTATGGGCTCAGTTTTGATGCGGTCATTGAGAAGATGATTGCGCATGGTGTAGATTCAATGCCTGGTGGTGGTGCGGAGATTTTTGATGAAGAAGTGCGTGAGTACATCTGTAAAGGCAAGGTAAGTTCACAGGAGTGGTTGCACATCCATGAATTGTGGCACAAAAGAGGCAAAGAGTCCAATGCTACGATGCTGTTTGGGCATGTGGAAACGCGTGAACACCGTATTGACCATATGATTCGTTTGCGTGAATTGCAAGATAAAACAGGCGGTTTTAATGCCTTCATTCCTTTGGTGTATCAACGAGACAATAACTATTTACATGTAGAAGATTTTTTAAGCTCTACGGAGATTTTAAAAACGTTTGCGATTAGCCGTTTGATGCTGGATAATATTGACCATATTAAGGCGTATTGGGCAACTTCAACGATTAATTTAGCCCTTGTCGCAATGGAGTATGGGGCGGATGATTTGGATGGAACGATTGAAGTAGAGTCGATTCAATCCGCAGCAGGCGCAAAGAGTGCTAAAGGGCTTGGCTTGCAGAGTATTTTAGAGCTGATTCAAACCAGTGGATTTCAAGCGGTAGAGCGTGATAGTTTATACAATGAATTGAGATGTTACTAAATTTTAAAGGATAAGGCTTGGACTTTTTTAAACTGAAAGAGCACGGCACAAACGTGAAAACGGAAGTGACCGCTGGGTTTACCATCTTCTTAACGATGATGTATATTGTGCCTGTGAATGCCATTATTATGAGCAAAACAGGAATGCCTATGGATGCGCTTATTACGGCAACAGCGCTCATTACGATTTTATCAACCATCTTAAATGGGCTTTGGGCAAATACGCCTATTGCCATGAGTGTGGGAATGGGGCTTAATGCTTATTTTACTTTTGGTTTAGTTTTAGGGATGAAAGTGCCATGGCAAACAGCCCTAGGCGTTGTTTTTCTCTCAGGTATTTTATTTGTCATTCTCTCTTTTACACAATTTCGTGTGTGGATTATGAAGAGTGTTCCTCATGATTTAAGGCGAGCGATTAGTGCGGGTATTGGGACATTTATTGCCTTTATTGGATTAAAAAGTATGGGAATGATTGTTGCTAATCCTGCTGTTTTGGTTGGAGTGGGCAATTTTAAAGACCCTAAGGTTCTTTTGGGTGTTTTAGGATTGATTTTAGTGTTTGCCTTGTATTCATGGAAACTCAAAGGGGCGTTTATTTTAGCAGTCCTTGCAACGTCGATTGTTGGATGGGTTTTTGGTATTGGGTCGTATCCCACTGAAGTTTTTTCTATGCCTTCTTCTATTGCTCCTATTTTTATGCAACTTGATATCGTCTCTGCTTTTTCCCTAGCCCTTTTACCTGTGGTGATTACGTTTTTAATTACCGATTTGTTTGATTCTATTGGCACACTAGCAGGCGTTGGGTATCGTGCGGGTATTTTTAAAGATGATGGTAAAGAGCTTCAAAAAACATTGGAAGTGGATGCTGTAGCAACGGTTACTGGTTCACTTTTTGGACTTTCTACGACAACGGCATTTGTTGAGAGTGCTAGTGGTGTGGAAGAGGGTGGTCGTACAGGTTTAACTGCTGTGGCAACAGGACTTTTCTTTATTTTAACTCTTTTTATGATGCCTCTGTTTAAAGCGATTCCTGAAAATGCTATTTATCCAGTTTTAGTTATGGTTGGTGTTTTGATGTTTAGTGAGCTCTCTCATGTTAATTTCAAAGATACTGCTATTGCGGTTTCGACATTTTTAATCGTGGTCATGATGCCTCTTACCTTCTCTATCACAAATGGTTTAGCGTTTGGGCTTATCTCTTATTTGGTGGTTAAACTCATTAAAAGAGAATATCACGATATTAATATTGGTATAGTATTTTTAACAGCGATTAGTTTGATTGTATTTATTGTTCAATAAAAAATTTTTATAAAGGAATTTGTTTGCGTTATTACAGTTATGAAGAGTTTAAAGTCGATGTGAATCATTTGGCAAAGGAAATTAAACCTTATGCGCCTGATGTTATTTTAGCGGTCGCTCGTGGAGGTATGACTCTAGGGCATTTTTTATCAGAAGCGTTGGAAATGAGAGCACTTTACTCTATTAATTCAATTCACTATGAAGAGACCCATAAGCTTGATACGATTAATATTTTTAATATCCCCGATCTTAGCAAAGCGAAACGGGTGGTGATTGTGGATGATATTATTGATAGTGGTGAGACAATGATAGAAATTAAACGGGTACTGGGGGCTCAATATCCAGAAGTTGACTTAAAGATTGCCTCTGTTTTTTATAAGGAAAAGGCACTCTTACGCCCTGATTTTGCCGCTCGTGAAGCAACAGAGTGGATTGAGTTTTTCTGGGATTTCCAGATTGATAAGTACAAATAACCTTCACGCTTTTTTTATAAAACAACAGCGTCTCATTGTGTATGTCTGCACGATGTTGACGCTGTGCTCCTTATATGCTGCTCAACCTATTCAACCCCTTTTTGAAAAAGAGTTTTTTCTAAGCCGTTTTGAAGCGGTTATGTTTACAACGGTGATTATGTTGCCATTGGGTTTTGCACCTGTTTTTTATGGCTATATTTTGGAAACATTTTCGACAAAGCGCTTTTTGAGAAATGCTGTTTTGCTTTTGGGTCTGTTAGAGCTTTTATTTGCATGGAGCAATGAATATGTTTTGTTAATGAGCATTCGAGCCTTGCAAGGGCTTTTGATTCCTGCTATTTTAACCTCTTTAATGAGCTACATTGGATTTATGGCACCTAAAGAACGGGTGCAACAATCGATGGGGTATTATATTGGAGCGACCATCTTGGGTGGTTTTTTAGGGCGCTTACTCTCTGGTACTATCAGTGATATTTTTGGTTGGCGACCTTTTTTTGTTTTATTGGGAATAGCACTCATTGCGATGTATGGAGCATTGAGTTTTTTAAGTGAAGAGATTAAAGTCGATTTTGTGAAGCCAAAATTGAAGCAAATTATAGGGGTATGTCAGAATAAAATCTTTTTAACGCTTTTTATTTTAATGTTTTTTATCTTTTTTGTTTTTCAAGCATTGTTAAACTTCTTACCTTTTCAATTACGTATGCTGAGTTCGGATGTGAGTTATGGGAAAGTTGGCATGATGTATGCGGGATATATTGTTGGTTTTATCATCTCTATTCGTATTTTGTCGATTATTCGCTTTTTGGGTAATGAAATTAAAGCTATTTTTATTGGATTGTGCATTTATCTTGTTGGATTACAACTCTTTCACATTAATCATTATATGGTTATGTTTACAGGGATGTTTGTTGTTTGTGCAGGATTTTTTATCATTCATTCAATTGCTTCAGGATTGGTGAGTAAGCTTGCCCATGAAATGCGTGCTATCTCTAGTGGACTGTATCTTTCCTTTTACTATTTAGGCGGTACAATTGGAACGTTTGCTCCTGGTGTCTTTTTTGAGTATTTGGGATGGAATAGCTTTGTTATGTTGCTTTCACTCTTTGCGTCTGCTATGTTTTTTCTTTTGATTTTTCTAAAAAAATATGTGCATTCATAGACCTTTAGCTCTTTACATGTAAAGAAGGATAGAGCGCATGAATCATTTGGGTGTAGGTTTCTATTTTCTTTGCTATCTCTTGAAGAAGGGTTGAATCTTGAGGCAGTGGATGTTCTAAACACTCAGCGTATTGTGCTAATGTACAAAGCTCTTCCATGCCTAATGTTGCGCTAATACCTTTAAGGGTATGACACATACGTTTGGTTGCAATACTATCATTGCTCAGTGCAAGTGCTTGATATTCGGTGTAAAAATAACGCTGTTCTGTTGCAAAAATTTTTAACAGTTCTCGATAAAACGAACGATTGCCACCTAATGATTCTATGGCGTAATGGGCATGAATGCCCTCGTTGGTAAAAATTTCATACGCAATGCTCTCTTTGCTTTGTTCATCACTGATGTTACTCAGCGCATTTAATTTGGCAATGGCATTTGAAGATATTTTAGAATGGGGTGTTTGCGTTAATGTCCGTTCACTCAGTTCTATAATGGTTTCAAATAAGATAGAATGCGTAATAGGTTTAAAAAGAATTTTGTAAGGCTTGCTGGCTCCTAATTTTTGCAAAAGAACTTCTTTGTCATATCCATTCATAACTAAAATAGAAGGAATTTTATTCCAAAAACGATGTTTGATGGTGTGAAAAAGTGTTATGTTTTCTGGTGTTTCGCCTGAACAGCTAATGATAACGGCATCTGCTTGAAAGCCACTGTCTAAGAGTTTTAACGCTTCAGTAGCATTGTTACATGTAACATACCCAATACCAATATCATGAAGCACATGTGCAAGAATTGCAAGGGACGTTTTTTGGGTATCCACAACTACAATACGTAAATTTGAAAGCTTTGGTGTTGGTTTGGGTGGTTTTATAGAGGTATCAACACACAGTGGAAGCTCAAACCAAAAGGTACTTCCTTTGCCATAATGACTTTCGTATTGAATTTCTCCTCCCATCATTAAAACAAGTCCCTGTGCAATGCTAAGCCCCAATCCAATACCTTCATAATTGCGTGTGGTTGACATGTCCGCTTGTGAAAATGCATTAAAAAGGTCTTCCACTTGAGAAGACTCAATGCCAATACCTGTATCTTTGATTTCAAAACGAACGGTTTGTATGCCATCATGCTCTTCTGTAACATGTGCTTTAAGAAGAATTTCTCCTTTTTGCGTAAATTTTACAGCATTGGAGAGAAGATTAAACAGAACTTGTTTTAACCTTTTTGGGTCACCTTTGTAGTGATGTGCTGTTGTATTGCTTAAATCAATCAGAAGTTCTAAGCCTTTTTGCTGTGCGCGAATACGAAAAAGCTCGCTAATAGAGAGCATAAGTTTTTCAAGCTGAAAAGATACGGATTCAAGCTCAATAGTATTGGCCTCAATTTTTGAAAAATCTAAAATATCGTTAATAATATCCATAAGATGGTGGGACGATTCTACAACCTTAACTAAACAACGGTGCTCTTTTTCAGGTAATTCTTTATGCAATAAGAGTTCACTCATTGCAATGATAGTGTTCATGGGGGTTTTGAGTTCATGACTCATATTGGCTAAAAATTGACTTTTAATTTGATGAGCATCGGCTGTTTTTTTAATGGCTATTTTAAGATCATTCATCGTTTTTTGTAAGCGTTCATTAGAACGTTTAGCTTTTTTTTCACCTAACTTTCGTTTTCTCAGCACTTTCCTTAGTCTATAAAAGGCAATACCCGAAGCCAAAACAAAAAGAAAGAGGATAAGAGAAATGATGTTTTCATAAGTAAATAGGGATGAGGTTGAATTGTTTTCGATCAGAAATGCAGAAGCACAAAGAGGGCAAACGAGCAGATGAAAATAAATCATAAACTTAAGCCATTTTTGCATGTTAAATAATACCTTAAAAACGTACTTTAAAAAGTATATCGCTATTTTCTTTAATTGCTTTTTAATGGGGTCTGTAAAAATTTGGTAGTGAATTCTTAAGCAAAAGCGTGTTATGATTATTAAAGTTAGCTTATTTTTATATGGAAAAATTACATGGTATTAATGATTGATAATTATGACAGTTTTACGTACAACATTGTTCAATACTGCTTAGAATTAGGAGCAGATTTAAAAGTAATTCGTAACGATGAATTGAGCCTTGAAGAAATTGAAGCACTAAACCCCTCAAAAATTATTATTTCTCCAGGTCCAGCAACACCTAATGAAGCAGGTGTGAGTTTGGATGTTATTCGATATTTTGGTGGGAAAATCCCCATTTTAGGTATTTGTTTAGGACATCAAGCTATTGCGCAAGCCTTTGGGGGTGAAGTAGTACGTGCAAAACGTATGATGCATGGTAAAACATCTACGACAAAGCAACTTCATAATAGTTGTCTATTTGAAGGATTACCTGAAACATTTATCACGACACGTTATCATTCTCTAACCGTTGAACAAGAAGGACTTCCTTCAGTGATTGTCCCAACAGCTTATAGCACTGACGATCATGAAATTATGGCACTTCAAATAAAAGACAAACCCATTTATGGTGTTCAGTTTCACCCCGAGTCCATTTTAAGTGAACACGGTCATGCCATTTTAAATAACTTCCTAAAACTATGAGAGAAAGACTTTTTTTATTTTTCATATTGGTCTTAAGCAGTGCTTTGCTGGTTTATGAAACTACCATTCTTTCGATCAGTTATGATGAGGCAGAAGTCTTTTTCCATGGTACTATGTTTATCCATTATCTTGTTGTTGCTTCAACTAAGCTATTAGGACAAAATGATTTTGCACTGCGTTTACCTTTTATTTTATTGCACCTTTCTTCTATTGTTTTGGTGTATAAAATTAGTAAACTTTTTTTGAAAAAAAGAGTTGATCTTGTTTTCGCTGTTGGTATTTATGCTTTTTTGCCAGGAGTAAATAGTATTGCTTTACTGGTAAACAACAGTATCCTTGTTGTTTTTCTTAGTTTATTGTTTACATACTTATACCTTAAAGAGTATAAAGTCTTTTCTCATATAATCTTAGTACTAGCCCTTTTTGTAGATAACTCCTTTGCTATTTTTTATATAGCACTTTTTGTTTATGCGCTATTTAAGCAAAAAACAGACCTACTTATTTTGACACTAGTGTTGTTTGGTGCTTCAATGTATCTGTATGGGTTTGATACAGGGGGCAAACCAAAAGGCTATTTTGTTGATACTTTAGGTGTTTATGCTGCTATTTTTTCACCTTTTGTTTTTTTATATTTTATTTACTCTATGTATCGCATTTTAGTTAAAGAAGAAAAAAATCTTTTATGGTATATCTCATTCTTTTCGCTTGTCGTTTCTTTGCTCCTCTCTTTGAGGCAAAGACTGACACTAGAAGATTTTGCTCCTTTTGTGGTTTTAGCTATCCCTTTAATGGTGAAAGTTTTTTTCAATAGTTATCGTGTAAGGCTTCCAGAATTCCGTAAATTGCATACAGTTGTTTTTGTATTTGTTCTTTGTACACTTTTTATAAATACAATGGCGAGTTTTTTTCATAAACCACTTTATTTGTTAATGAAAGAGCCATCAAAGCACTTTGCTGTAAAATACCATGTCGCTAAAGAGTTATCTGAGATTCTTAAATCAAAAGGAATCGACAAGGTCATTCTTTATGATGAAAAACTTGCTTTGCGTTTAGCCTTCTATAATATACAAAATGGTGGAAGTTATAAACTTTCAACAAAACAAGAGATCGAAGAAGGATATGAGCAAATTGATATATCCTATTATGGTAAAACGGTTAAGACATTTTATCTTTATAGAGTAAGCTAAAAGGAGAATAGACAATGAAAAAAGCATTTACGATGTTAGAACTTGTTTTTGTAATTGTTGTTGTTGGGATTATGGCGTATGTGGCTGTTTCAAGTTTTTCTCGCAATCCTTTACGTGAAGCCGCCGACCAACTCGTTAGTCATATACGATACACACAACATTTGGCAATGATGGATGATAAGTTTGCTCTTAATGATGCGACATGGTATCGAAAACGTTGGCAAATTCTTTTTAACTCAGACGCTAACACTTATAATCAATGGGCTTACACCATTTTCTCCGATGGTAATAAAAATGCAAATCCAAATTTGACACTAAATGAGGTAGCTATTAACCCCCTAGATCCTGCAAAATTTTTAACAGGTGGTTATACTCATATTATAGCCTCAGATGGAGTTGGTGCAACGGAAGAGATGAATTTAGGAATGAAATACGGGGTAACGAGGATTAGTTTTTCCGCTTCGTGCCAATTTACAGGAAGCCAGTGTATTTCTTTTGATTACCTTGGCCGCCCTTTAAAAGGCAGGCCTAATAGTTTTGGTGCTACGTATCAAGCAAATAGAATCATAAATAATCCATGCCAAATCACACTAACAGATGGAACCACAAATGTCATTATTGTCATAGAACCAGAGACAGGATATACACATATTTTGTAAGTATAAAAGTCTCTTTTTCATTTAACCTTCTTTTAAGGAAGATGGATATATAATTTCGTCCTCGTTTGAGAGAACGGGGTTAGAAAGAAGCACCCAAAGTAGGGAGTTTGCTTCAAGTTCATTACCATTTTAACAATGTCAAATTCA
>Ga0265295_1000444_pt1 | contig 83235 bp, 75 predicted proteins | sample Munlansysbiofilm_FD_192503 | JGI IMG/M metagenome (GOLD analysis project Ga0265295, IMG submission 192503) | Leachate microbial communities from a municipal landfill in Southern Ontario, Canada - Methane capture system biofilm | ecosystem: Engineered > Solid waste > Landfill > Unclassified ... | reverse complement strand
GTTTTCCACATCGCTTAAGAATGGTGCGGACACTCCCAATCCCCGAGCCACCTCACGCAAGCTAATCTGCTTTTCATCGCGTTTGTGCTTGAGGTACTCTCCAAAAGTCAAGGTAGTTTTTTTCATAATCGTTATTATCCTTGTAAGTCTGATAGTCTATAGGCTTACAAGGTGGAGAATAGTACAGAATGAGGTGTTGGTCAATAGTGTTTTAGAAGAAAAAAATAAACAAACGTTAAGTAGTTTTTGGGTAGGTTTGAGAGTAGAGGATAAGAGGGGAGGTGTCAATGGTATCGTATCATGGACCTGTATCGCAAAAATAAAGCTTTCGTTTGACTCAGATAGTATGTAGGTTATAATAATATCTACGATTGATATGCTTCTAATTTATAGCATTTGTAATTCATTCATCTCAATTGCGAGACAATCATTGAAATTTATCGTTGTTGTGTATTTTTTTCTGGAAAGAAAATATTTAAATAAATGTAAAGGGAGGATTTTTACATCAAGTTACTATCAAGTTGAGATATTTGTCGCATAGAATTGTCGATAATTATACAAAGCCGCTTCAATCTGAAGCCTTGGCAAGTGACATAAAGGTACATAATTGAGAAAAATCTTTTCGAGCACGTATGACCAGCATAGAAAAGTCGATATGGAGAAAATTCCTTTTTATTGATATGACGTGATGGGGGTTGAGGTTAATACAAGACAATTAATAAATGAGTTATTACTGTTTTTGCTTATTAACTTACACAACTGGTTCATTTACAGATGAAGCAAGTGGGGTTATCAATAAGAAATATTACGTCTTCAGGATTAATAATTAGCCTGGCATTAATATTCTTGCGAGATTAGAAGATTTATCTATTATATTCAACAAACATTAGGTACGATTAACCTTGTTTGGAGGAGAAAATAATGCAAAGAGCATTGTTATTAAACGACTTGCTAAATCTAAACCAATCGGATTTAGATAGAGTAAAAATTAGATTCAATCAATATAATGGTGAGATGAAGCCTATGGAAGCCTATCTCCGCAATCCCGATGATGTAAATACTGCTTGGCTCTTTTGGAGAGCAAAGCGTCGCTACTTCAAGATTGGAGAGATTGCGCTTTGCTTTTTCCAGCTGACATCGGATACTTGGCTTCTTTCAACAATAAAGAAGGTTATACGAGAGTTGGGAGTAAACGACGGTGTAAATTACGAAGGTGAAGAATTGGTCAACTACATGCCTTATTATGGGCGGGTTATAGTAAAATACCGAAAAACATATCGAACTCAAGTTGTTTATGCAAAAAAAATTATAGATGAATTGGTAGTCGAGCAAATTTTACCAAGTATATTTGATGGAGAAGATTTTCCGGGATACGATAAGGTTCGATTATCTTATAATCAACTTTCAACCTTGGTACATAATCATAAGAAGGATTGGGTTGCAGCTTTGGAAAACCAAAAAGCTGTTTATCTTATTACTGATAAGTACGATGGGAAACAGTATGTCGGCTCGGCATATGGTGAGAATGGCATGCTTCTGCAGCGCTGGTCATCTTATGTGGTCAACGGTCATGGAAATAACAAACTACTCAAAGAAATAGTTGATAATTCCGGCTTTGATCATGTTAAGCAATACTTCCAGTACGCAATCTTGGAGAATTATAATGCTCGTGTGGACAAGCATATTATCTTAGAACGTGAATCTTGGTGGAAAAAAACTTTAGGGAGTAAAGCATTCGGATTAAACAAAAGTTGAATTTGTCACTTTGCATACGAGGTAATATTGCCTTGTTCCCCTCATATGAAAAAAGTTGTCAATAGTTTAAGGAGAATATCTATGAATATCACAAGCATTAACCGTAACAGGGTTGTGTTCATCAACCTCACTGAAATGGATGATTATGACGGTTTTGAGGCAAATCTTAAGGGCGGAGGTAAATTTGTTGAGCAGAATGGATACGGCCACGAGATTTTTAACTTCCAGCCTGACAACGGAAAGTGTTATGGATACACACCACCTTATGGGAAAATCAATTTATTCCGAATATCGGGTACAATAAATCACGATGCACTTGGTGATTATATTGATGATGTCTTGGTAGTCTTTACATGCACTCGTGAATCAATGGGGCGGTTAATTTGTGGGTTTTACCAACATTCTCGAGTCTATGCTGATCTTGTCAATGATGATAGAAGTTCACGAAAAATAGATATTAATGGACAAAAAATTTTTGCCGAATATAACATTGTCTGTAACGGAGAGGATGCTATTCTCATTAGTCGGAATGACCGAGTTAAACAATTACCACATTCATCGCGCAATAATGGATTGGTTATCTAGTATCCTAATTACATAAATTAAGAAGATTAATCAGCGTCTGTATAAGATACGAAATATATAAAGAAAAAAATCAAAGATGCTAGTTTGTCATCAGAATAGTAGCATATGTAGATTTAATTTCAACCTCTCTGAATGTTATTCTGGATATTGAAGAATATTATAGATAATCAAAAAAAGATAGCCATTTTTGAAACTGGCTCGAGTATTTTTGTATGCTTTAATGCCGATAGTAAAAAACTATCCGATTAATCAGTAGAAACCAAAAATAAAGCATTAAAGAAATTTTTTAGCTAGAGATTGGAGTTTGGGTTTGGCGATAAATTTAATATCATAGAAATTTTATTGATGTTTGTAAAACTATATTCTATACTTCACTTCATTTGGAGGTGTGAGCATTGTGATAAGCTATAAAAAACTGTGGAAATTGTTGATTGATCGCGATTTAAAAAAAAGAGACCTTCAAATGATGGCAGGGGTCAGTTCAGCATCAATAGCGAAACTTGGTAAAGGTGCGAATGTTAACACCGATATTCTGGTTAAAATCTGTAAATCTCTTTGTTGTGATATTTCAGATATTATGGAAATTGCATCAGACGAAGTCACAAGACAACAGTAAAAAAATAATTAAAAACTATGGGAGGTGGTGCCATGGGCATTAAAGAGCTAGGGGCGGCAACATTAAAGGCACTTAATACTAAAGATTGTTCCGATGACCTGGATAGAAATAACGATGTTAAAATTCAGCGAGCAGGGACTTTTCAGTTAAATCGTGGCGAGGCTATCCACTCCTGGTATTCTTATATAGAGGGGTATTCATCATGTTTTGTAGAGAAAATATTGGATGAATTAAAAGATGAGAAAATCGATACTGTTTATGATCCTTTTTGCGGGACAGGAACGACACCTTTAGTTGCTACACAAAGAGGTCTGATGACATATTATAGTGAATCAAACCCTTTCATGGTTACTGTTATCGAAGCGAAAATAAATAGTGTTAAAAGACTCATTGATTCAGGAATTGGTACAACAGTTCTACAATCTTTTATAAAGAAATTAGATAGTCTTTCATTTCAAAGGAGTTTGATAAGTGAGGAATTCGGAGGATTTAAGAAATTTTTTGATAATGAGGCCTTGGATAAAATAATTTACATTAAGCACATAATTGCAAGTGTAGATGAAAAGGACAGTCGTGCATTACTTATGCTTGCCTTATCGTCAATTATCGTTCCTACTTCGAAAATGATACGTAGAGGAGACCTTCGCTTTGCTAAAGGCAATGAGAAAAAGCCTGGTGATAGCGATGTCTTTGGGCTGTTTCGTAACAAGGTGAATGATATCATCGTGGATATAAACTCACACGGAAGTAAGATTAGAAATTTTTCAAAGATGATTAGTAGTGATGCTCGCGATATTGATATTATTGATCAGATTGACTGTGTTATTACATCTCCTCCATACCTTAATGGTACAAACTACATCCGCAACACCAAGCTTGAGCTTAAGTTAAATGACTTTATTAAGACAGAAGATGACTTGCCAGAGTTTCATTCAAAGGGGATAGTGGCGGGTATAAACAACATATCTAAACGGAATGGTGAAATTCCCATCTTGCCAGTTGTTCAATCATATATTGATGCATTGACTCCAGTGGCTTATGATAAGCGTATTGTTAAAATGGTTGCAGGATATTTCTATGATATGAAAAGTGTTATTGAAAAATTAGCACGAGCTATGAAGGATAAGGCAATATTCATAATGGACATTGGTGATTCGCAGTTTGCTGGAATCCATATCCCAACACATGAAATTCTATCAAATATATGTGAGTCACATGGATTTATAAAATATGATGAGGAAATTTTACGTGAACGACGGTCGAAGAACGGAATGGTATTATCACAACGGTTACTCAAGTTCCGTTTATCAAAACCAACTACCCCAGATGAGCGTTTAAAAACACAAGCTGAGAATTTCATCAATACTATGCCATACAAAACTCCACCTTACGATAGCCGTAATTGGGGTAATTCTTGGCATTCTCTTTGTTCGTACCATGGAAAGCTAAAGCCAGCAATTGCATCACTTCTGGTATCAAACTTTACTGAACGAGGCGATATAGTTCTAGATCCTCTCAGTGGTGTAGGGACTATTCCTTTTGAGGCTTGTCTACAAGGACGAAAGGGTATTGGAAATGATCTGAGCGAAATGGCCTATATTGTCACAAAGGCAAAATTAGAGAAGCCAAATGAATGCGATGTAATAGAGGTGATTAAACAATTAGACAATTACCTAAAACTAAATATCAATGGGCTGTCTGTTGTTGAAGATCAAGCTAGATATGCCACCTTTGGGTTTAACGGCAAATTGCACGAATATTTTCACCCTGATACATTTAAGGAAATCCTATGTGCGCGTCGATTCTTTATTGATAAAATCCCAACTATCACGGCTGCTGAGTGCTTAGCCTATTCTGCATTCCTACATGTACTTCATGGTAATAGGCCATATGCACTTTCTCGAAATTCTCATCCGCTTACCCCTTACGCACCTAAGGGTGAGTTCATTTATAAGAGTGTTATTGAGCATATAAAGAAAAAGAGTACTTTGACTTATAAAAAGGGCGATTTCTCAACTTATCTGAAAGGTGAAGCCATCCATGGTGACTACGCTGTTATTTCTAATTTAAATGGAAAAGTTGATGCTATTATTTGTTCACCGCCCTTTGCTGACTCTATCCGCTTCTATATGAACAACTGGATGCGACTTTGGCTTTGTGGGTGGGAACTTAGTGATTATAAGGAGGCTGATAAGAAGTTTTTAGATTTAAAGCAAGTTAAGGACTTCTCTGTTTACCAATCCTTCTTTCAAATGTGTCATCGTGTTCTCAAACCAACGGGCCGTGTCATCCTACATCTTGGGAAAACAAAAAAGGTAGATATGGCTGATGAATTGATGATATATGCTGAACCATATTTCACAGAAGTCTATAGGGGTAGTGAAAACGTTTCTAATGTAGAAAAGCATGGGATTAAAGATAAAGGTGTGACGCTCGAGCATCAGTATCTCTTTTTGTTAAAAAAATAGACAGATAGCAATAAGAATACTAATTGTTATCTACAATAATCATTTTATGGTAACCGAGTCAGGATATTTGCCTGTCCTAGCTCGGTATTCTTCTGCGAGATCTGCTTGGTCACCAATAACTCTTTTAAGGGAATCATTTATCTTGTCCGCGGTTAATATTCCATCGCGAACCTTTTGGAAATCTGGGGCTTTCAAGAACTCGTCGTAAAACCACTCCACATTCTCAATCAGTAAACCCAAGACTGTTAAGTTTATACCTTGATATTTAAGTACTTCCATTGGGAGACCTGTGATTTTACTTAAATCGTTTAGCTCTCTTTCGGTATAGTAATTTACCGGAAAATGGTCACTCTTTTGTGAGTTATGGCTTCCACATAAGCAGGTAGCTGTTTCATCGAGACGATAAAGATATGCCAAAGGCATAGTGTGATCTAAGTGCATTTCATCCAGTGGTAGTTTTTTTTTGCACTTGAAGCATCGGCAATCAAATTTTTTCCAAATATACTCAGAAAACTCTTTTTTTGTTCGGCGTTCAAATTCAAAGTGGATCAAATTTTTTTCAAGCAATATATTTACAAGCATCTCTATAGCCCTTCGTCGTAAACTGTCCTCTTTAAACTGTTGTGGATTACGCTGAGGGTTAAGCTGAGCATTCACAAAAAATTTTTTACATGCTTTACACTCGAGTTGGTGGCCATAGTAAGATACAACTTTGTTATCGTTTATTTTGAGCTGTTCAAGAGCATCTGCCCCGATTTCATCAGTATTCTGGATTGTGTATAACCTAAAAGTAGAGTGCACACATGGAGCTTTTTTTTTGCAATGAAGTGAAAAACTTAGTGTATTAAGCTCATTAAAGATGTTTATAGGAAGGTAGCGGCCGCAACGATTACAACTTTTTAGCACTACTATACGACTAAAAGAGAGTTCTACTGCATGTGTTAAATAGGTTTCAAACAGTTTTCTGGTCTCCAAGTAGTAAAGATATGGGATGTGCATAGCCGTTTTTTGATAGAAGCTTTTAGTTAAGTCATCACCTACATATTCCTCCTTAGAAATAGCACCAAAGTCAAAGGAGATAAACTCTAAGGTCGTATTCATTTCGCCTCCAATTGTCATTTCTACCGTAGCTGATTCAATATCCTCTCCATAGTCTATACTGACTTCTTTATGGAAACCTATATTATTCCAGTCATTGATGTTGATAGGGCCAGGGAAATCTGTATGATAATCAAAGATTGAGCCATTTATTGTATAGTTAAGGGAGAAGGAGATTTTAATAGGCTTATTTGAAAAGATGTATCCCCCGAAAGCAAGGATCCCATTTCCGCTTTTAAAGAGCTCTGTTAAAGAAATTCCTTTCCTTTCGAAGGTAAAGGTCATCTGTGTCTCTTGCATATTATAAGCTTGAGCCTTTTTTACTAAACATTCGCCACCAGTAGTCTCATTGCATACGTGGAATCCACTCTCGCGAGTTACAATACGTCGTCGGTATGTACGTAAATCATTTTGTTTCATTAACATTACACCTTTGCAAAAAATTTTCCAAAAGGGACTCTGACAGCGTTGAGAATATATACGAACGCGTAAACTGTTGTACTCTTTTCCCCGCATTCGATAGCACTTATGTGGTTCCGGCTGAGGTCGGCCATCTTAGCCATTATCTCTTTAGTTATAGAAAGCTCTATATATAGTTCCTTTAGGTTATGCCTGAGATAAAAATCTATACTGCTGTTTGTCATTTAAATAATCAATTATAGGATATTACGAATCTATCATCTTGTATACAGACTAGATATATTAATTAAATAATTATATTGTTATAATTCACTAGACCAACTCTGGTTTGTAGGATAATTTTATTTGACTCGGATAGCTGACCCTTACTAATGATAGAGGTGTGAAGATATATTTATTTTTGCTTTAGAAGTACGGGTCTTGTAGATTCTTTGGTCTTTTTTTCCCCTTTAATAAAGAGCTAATTGATTTGAGTAGCGTAACCACTAAGAAATCGATTCAAGTCCGCTTTCATAACTGGCTGAGGACCGTTTATTGGCTGTGAATAGAAGCTGTCCCTGGCGAACAACAAAATTCTGATACCTTGGGTGATTGTTGTTTGTCGTCTTTAGGTAAAGTCTTTGCATTTCTAGCAATTGTTCCCTCTTTGATGATTTGAATCATAACCTGGATACCAGGAAAGGCAGGGGGCAATTAAAAAGCAAGGAGTAACGATGGATCATTTCTTTATCTTCAGCTTCGAACCGTTCAGGATCAATATCAAGGAGGCTGACTGGATATCTGAATGACCGAGTTCCGACGGTTGAGAGGTCGAATAAAATATCCGTGTAGCGGTCAGTCATTCGAAGTAATTCAATGTTGAGTTCTGAGTTAGACAAGGAAAATTATAGATCAGATTCATGAGTAGTAAAGATATAAATAAATGTTAATCCTTTGAAGAAAATAATGTGGTATGATTAAACTATTATGAATGTAATAATTTTTAGTTGATGCAAGGGCCGCAAATAATCCATTTTTCATGGATTCTTACAAGCAAGGGCAAATAGCTAAGCTAATCCCTTTGCCTAGACAGGAAGCTTGAAGTATCTGATAGCAGATTAAGAAGATGAGTAAGGGTGTAATCTTAATGTAGTCATAATTATAAGGAATTAGTAATCTTTTGATTGGGCTGAATTTTAAATAATTGATTTAAGGATAGGATGTAAAATTGAAAGCAACAGAAGCAAAATTACTTGAGTTTATTAAGAAATCACCGCAGTTTGTTATACCAATTTATCAACGAACATATTCTTGGTCTGAAAAAGAATGCCAACAGCTTTGGGATGATATTATCAGAACTGGTGAAAATGAAAATATTAATGCTCATTTTATTGGGTCAATTGTTTATATAGAGCAAGGGATTTATCAAATTACAAGCCAATCGCCATTGTTGGTAATAGATGGACAGCAAAGATTAACAACAATATCGTTATTACTCGCAGCGCTTGCTAGTAAATTAGAAAATCTTCCACCAGGAGAACAAGAAATAATAGATGGGTTTTCTCCTAGAAAATTAAGAAATTACTATTTACTAAACCCAGAAGAAGACGGAGAGCGCCATTATAAGTTGCTGCTTTCCAAAACAGACAGGGACTCTTTGATTGCTGTTGTGGAAGGGAAAGATTTTCCTCATGACTATTCAATGACAATCCAAAAAAATTATAATTATTTTCAGGATAAAGTTGATGCATATTCTGATTACTTAGAATTTTTATGTAAAGGTATAGCAAAGCTTATTGTAGTTGATATAGCACTAAGTAGAGACCAGGATAATCCTCAGCTCATTTTTGAAAGTATGAATTCAACTGGTAAAGAATTAACTCAGGCAGACTTAATTCGTAATTATATTCTGATGGGATTAGATATCAAGAAACAGACTGAGATATATGAAGATTATTGGCGCCCAATGGAAAAAGATTTTGGGCAAGAGGCGTACACTTCTGACTTTGATGGTTTTATGAGACATTATCTGACTGTCAAAACAGGTAGGATACCGAGATTAAGTGAAGTTTATGAAGCCTTTAAAGATCATACGACGGCAATGAAATCAAGTGAAATTGATATAAGGGATATCGTCAAAGATATTAGAAAATTTTCTAAATATTTTTGTTATATAGTATTAAATCAAGAAAATGATAAAGAATTACGTATTGCTTTTAATGATCTAAAAGAACTGAAAGTAGATGTTGCATATCCATTGTTGTTGGAATTGTATGCCGATTTCGAAGCAGATGTTTTAATAAAAGAAGATTTTTTAGAAATTGTAAGGCTTGTAGAAGCGTATGTTTTTAGACGAAATATCTGTTCGATCCCAACAAATTCTCTAAATAAAACTTTTGCTACGTTTATGAAGACGGTTGATCGTGGAAAATATGTGGAAAGTGTAAAAGCTCAGTTCCTTTTATTACCCTCATACAGGAGGTTCCCTAACGATACTGAATTTTCAAGAGAACTCAAATCAAGGGATTTATATAATATTCCTCGGCGTAGTTATTGGATTCGGAGACTTGAGAATTTCAATCGCAAAGAACGTGTTGAAGTAGATCACTATACAATCGAGCATATAATGCCTCAAAATCCTAACTTACCAGAGTATTGGAAACTAGAGTTAGGAACAGAATGGAAAAGAGTTCATGAGACATTGCTGCATACATTAGGTAATTTGACTCTTACAGGGTACAACTCTGAATATAGTGATAGGTCATTTCTTGAAAAAAGAGATATGGAAAACGGGTTTAGAGATAGCCCAATAAAAATGAATCAAACATTGAGAAATGTTGAAAAGTGGAATGAAGAAACAATAATTGAAAGGGCCGAAATCCTAAGTGATATTATGATTAATGTGTGGAAATCACCGAAGCTTATAAGTGATGTACTAGAAAAATATCGACCGAAAACTAGAGATAAGAATGATTATACAGTTGATGATTACCCCTTCTTGTCTTTGAAAAACTTTTCATACGTTGAGAAAATGAGAAATTTATTCGATGTATTAAGGAAAGAAGTGTTAGAAATTGATTCAGTAATTATTGAAGATTACCTTAAGTTATATATTGCGTTTAAAGCTGAAACAAATTTTTTGGATGTTGTCCCACAAGCTAAAATGCTTAGACTTTCTTTAAACATGCCTTTTTCAGAAATATCAGATCCTAAAGGAATGTGTGAAGATGTAACTGGTGTCGGCCGTTGGGGTAATGGTGATGTTGAGGTGGGATTTTCAGATATTGCAGATTTACCTTATATCATGGGCCTTGTGAGACAATCATTTGAAAGGCAAATAAATAATAATACATCGGAATAGTCTCCGAATCTTGCTATTGTTTCCACATTATAATTTTTAGTAGCACAATAAGGTTTTTCCTTTGTGTCTTTATCAAAAGGTTTCAATCTACACAGCGTCCTGCTTTGAAGAGTTTTTTTCTACCAGAAACATACTCAGGAAAAAGTTTTTCAGCTTCAAAACCTACAAATAGCGCTTCTAATGCTTGTTTTGGCCTTATATTTCCAGATAGGATTGTATCAAAGTTGACGATAAGACATCCCGGGGGTGGACGAGTGTTCTGTTCACCAGGCCGATGGAGCAGACATTGACCGAGAGAACCTCGTGGGCCCCATTGAGCGCTATGCTCAGGAAATGCTCCTGCATCCTCCCTGCATAGTGGCTTATCAGAGGATAGATGTCCCCAGGGGTGGAGATCTGTCGTTTTTTAGCCGGCAGTCTCCTTCTGCCCAGTTCCAGGGCAGCACAGATGAGGGTGGTCTTGGCCATACCGAGCCCTGGGATGTTGAGCAAGTCCTGGTGCTCGATGATGGCTTTCTTGTCCAATACTTCAAGCAGTTGCTTGGCGATGGCATTCACCGGGCGTTCCTTGCTGCCACTGCCAATTAGGATAGCCAGTAGCTCAAGATCTGAGAGGGACTCTGCCCCTCCTGAAACCATACGCTCTCTAGGACGATCATGGACGGCCATGTCTTGGATGCGCTGGTCACTTGGTGTGTTGATAAGGTATTTCATACTAGATAAGGAGGGTATGTGCACCTTTCGCTTGAGGAGTGTTTTAAGTGAACCTGGATTTGGAGGAAATAGAGATTGCACTTACCCCAGATACTGTCCAATATAGGCAGTTTTTCTTATGCAGAGGCGCTTAATGAATGAAATGTTCTCCCTTGTTTGTTTTCGCTTGGAACTCAACAATATCAGAGGTATTGGTTTTTACCGTAAAAGAGTGTTACCAGTGTCTATCACTTTTATGTATTCCAGTTTTGATTACTAGGCGGTACTTTGAATCTCTTCAAATATGGTTAGCCAGTTATCGAAAAGCGGACATTTGCTTCGAATCTTATCAATGCCGATTTCTTCAGCAATAGATATACCCATTGTTGTCTTAAGAAACTTTCCTTGAGTCGACCAAGCATCCAAGCGCTTGGAAGGCGCTGTCAGGGGGCTGTTGTTAATAGCCTCCGGTGAGCCGCACTCTAAGATGACTTCTTTGACCAGCGATTCACGTATACCTAGCTGATCAGCAAGAATCCTAGTATCACTGAAAAGCAAGGCCTCAAATTCATGTACTGCGATAAATGGAATAAATCGCATAGCTACGTTTTGATTAGAAAAGAGGGAAACGACTTGCGCCTTTGTTGCCTCATTAATTGTCTTGGCAATCTGGGTAGGGAGAGATTTTTGTGATACAAGATCAAGTCCTGGCCATTCACTGATTCCATAATAATCGATAAAGGTCGTAATATAGGTGTCTGGTCTTTGTTTTATATGACGCATCAGATCCTTCTTTACACGGGAGAAGCGTACATCGCCACCCTTTTCTCCTGGCTTTGATACTTGTGTAGCGCGAATGCCTATATTCTTATACCCAAGGTATGGAGCTAAAATCTTTTCAATGAAAACTTGTTCTGTCTTTCCTTCTACGATGGCGATAACCTCGATATACTTATTCATATACTGGGCCCCCCACTAGCAAGTTCTTTGTCCAGAGTTCGCCTAAGGAATACTCCTCCAGCCATATTGAGAAATCTTCTTTTTTGAGTCTTTGGAAATTTGATGCACCTTCTTCACGGTTAACCACTATGATATCTTCAAGGCCAAATTGGTCAATGAGGGCAGGAGATTGTGTTGCTATGATGACTTGTGTTCGTTTTGCAGCAGCTTGAATTAATTCAGCGAGTATTACTATCGCAGCTGGATGCAAACCGAGTTCTGGTTCATCAATGACGATTGTGGGAGGAGGGCTCGGTTGTAATAGTGCAGTTGCCAGACAGATAAAACGGATGGAACCGTCAGAAAGATGATAAGGCTGCATTGGGAAATCTGACCCCTTCTGGTTCCAGCTAAGGCGGACTTTTTCCGTTTCTCCCAGCTGTTGGGTATCAAGACGGAACTCATCAAAGAAAGGTATGACCAATCGGACGGCATCGACAATCCTCTTATAATATTCCGCATATGTTTCAGTATTTTTTAGGTTTAAGAGGAACGGAGCGATATTTGCTGCATCTCCTCTAAGTTTGAAATTGTCCTCTACAATCTCTGATCTGCGCATAGGGGATGTTGCACTGGTATCATGAAAGTGATAAACCATCCATTTGGAAATGGATTCATATACAAAATGTCCTACTCCGTTCCATTGCTTATCCCAAGATTTTTCATTGCGTTCATCATATAGACGGCTTTCTTCTGACGCACTTCCATAAGAGCGCCAAGCGGTATTGAAATACTTCCGTTCTTCGCTGACTAGAAATTTTTCATCTGCTGTTGGGGTAAGCTCAAACCTATATGAATTAGTGCCTTTTGCATTCTCACTCAAAGAAGCAAAATCAAACTCCATATCGATCTTTGCCGTGACTTTTGGGCCATTGAAAAGAAAATTATCCGCCCCTCCACGTTCTAAGATGAATTTGCTCAAGTTTTTTTGTGTCATTGCCATCAACATGCGAAAAATCTGGATGAAATTACTCTTGCCAGCTCCATTTGCACCTATGATCACATTGAGATCTCCCAATTTGAACTCATTGAGGTCCTTTATGGATTTGAATCCTTTCACGGTCAATGTTTCTAAAGCACCTTTCATGCCATAACCTCCAACGAGATTTTATGTATGTCTAAGCTCATTCTTGAATGTTCCTATTGAATTTTTCATTGCTCATTCTTAATTTTTCCTCCCAATCCAACCTAAACATTGTTTTGAGGTGTCCTGTATTGGGTACTGCATCAGGAACTATATTCTTATTCTGTCGAGAAGGTATGTTTTTCTAACACTTTTTTCGGATTTTTGATATATACTCTCTCCGTTATTTGGTACTAGAAACATCATACATCTCTACACTACATAAAGATAGAAACAAGGTATTTCTATTTAAAGTTTCATGGCCAACAAATCCTGAGTTGGTTGTACTAAATAAAAATAAACAAGCCCCAAGATCTTTAGCACTCAAACATGGTTTGTACAAAGCACTCATCTAGGATACCTGCTTGATAGGTCTATATCAAGCATATTGTTTCTGGATAGTATCGATGGAGTAGATTTAAACCAACTATTCATAGTTTTATTCGCAAAGTAAACTCACGCTAGGATGAACCAACGTCCTATTAACCAACCCTATAGAACATACATTACCTGAGAGTACTTCGTGTGCTCCATTGAGTGCTATGCTAAGAAAGTGCTCCTGCATTCTTCCTGCATAGTGGCTTGTCAGGGGATAAATATCCCCAGGGGTAGAGATCTGTCTCTTCTTTGCAGGAAGTCTTCTTCTGCCCAGTTCTAGTGCTGCACAGATAAGGGTGGTCTTAGCCATGCCCAGTCCTGGAATATTGAGCAGATCATCGTGGGAGATGATAGCTTTCTTATCCAAGACTTCAAGCAGCTGCTTGGATATAGCATTCACAGGACGCTCTTTGCTACCACTGCCTATTAGGATGGCTAGCAACTCAAGATCTGATAGGGACTCTGCCCCTCCTGAAACCATACGCTCTCTTGGACGATCATGGACGGCCATGTCTTTGATGCGCTGGTCACTTGGTGTGTTGATAAGGTATTTCATACTAGATAAGGAGGGTTTGTGGGTGATTCGCTTGAGCTCATCCGGTGTATCTGCTCAGATTGTCCTTGGTTCTTTCCCAATACTGCAGGAGTCACTGCCCACCGGCCAACAGGGAGTCCGCTCCAAGCTTTCCTACGAAACCACTTCTCAATGAAAAATGTACGGTTGTGCTGATGCCATCCCTACTGCCTTGGTGTCTCATCCTATTGGGAGGAGACTATGGGCTTGTCTTGTTAGGAAAGGGGTGGTCTGCTACTCCTGCACCAGGGTATTTGCTATCCTTTGCAGATATGTCTCCATTGCTTTCCACTCGTCATCATCTAGAGGGGAGCGAACCTTCTGCATCCAGGCAGAGGCAATCTCCTCCACTTCAGTGCGAACCTGCTCACCTTTTTCCGTGAGGGTTATCAGCAAAGTGCGTTTGTCGACTTCAGACCTTTGCCGTGTTACATATCCTTGTTCCACAAGACCCCTGATGGCCCGAGTCACATTTGCCTTATCTACGTGCAGGCGCCGGGCAAGCTCCTCCTGCATGATCGATTCATGGGGAAGCAGGGTCAAAAGATAGGCCTGCTGTCCAGGTCCTATATGGTAGGGCTTCAGCCTGCCCGCAAAGTATGCCTGCGCTGCCCTGTTGATGAGGGATATGTGCTTGCCAAAACTGCTCTCGTTCATGCCTTTCCTCTAAATAGGGTCTTGTGGTCGGTGATGTATGCATCCAGGCTTAGGGGAGGGCGTTGGAGCAGCTCTTGTGCTGTATCGGTGGTGATGTCACCCTTGCCGAATCTTACCACAGTGTAGAGTGCCAGCATGACCAGGATCATGGCAAGCTCTCTCTTTTGCTTCAGATGAAATGCTATGAACCGAAAAGGGTTTGCGCTGGTGAATGTGACGGTGAACCCAAGGCAACGGCTCAGATGGTCAGCCACCTCTTAGGAAGAGTAGCTCATAGGTCCTGTCACCGTATAGGCCTGGTTGAGGTGCTTCCCATCAAGAAATATCAGGGCACATATCTGCCCGATATCCCGTGTGTCGATGTAGTTGGTCTTCCCTTTTCCTGTCGGGACCATCAGGATGTGGTCGTCACGTATCTCCTTGAGGTGGGTGGTGTTCAGGTTCTGCATGAAAAAGCTGGGCCTGACAAACGAATAGGGCAATCCGATCTTCTGGATATATGCTTCTATCCTATGGTGCGGCACTATCGTGTTGGTTTCAGCTCCTTGTACTGAGAGAAACACGACCTGCCTGATCTTCCTCTCTTTCAGATAGTCCAGGAAGGGACATATGTCCCTCCTGATCTTGGCCATATGGGGAGGGCGTATGAGAAATACCCTGGTCACTTCGTGCAGGCATGCATCCCATGTCGACGGATCGGTGAAGTCAAAGGGCCTATAGGTGAGGTCTTGCCCATCTTCCTTGTCGGAGGTCGCCCGCTTTGATGCTATGACTCTCACTCCTCTTTCAAGCAGGCTCCTGACAACTTCCTTGCCAACATTCCCTCCTGCTCCAGTTACGAAAATGGTCTCTTTCATATGGGTATTCCTCAGTACACAATAAGGGGAGTAGGTATTCTAAGGCCGGTAATTTAGTTGCGTACTCAACTAAATTACCGGGTGATGCCTCCTTAGTCAACCATCACCCTCCGCTAACCAATGGTTTTGAGGCAATATCTGGAACTTCCGTTCTGCTTGCCTTGAGAAGACACCTCTGAAGTGGTACAAAGTTTGCTATGGAACAGTATAGGATCGGGGAGTTGGCAAAGAGGTGCAAGGTTACGGTACGGACCATCCGCTACTACGAATCGTTGGGCCTGCTGAAGACAAGAAGTCGTACGGATGGTGGTCAGCGCCTCTACAGTGATGCTGATGCTGTCTATATCAGGCGGATCACAGAATTGAAGGAACTTGACTTCACCTTGGAAGAGATTGGGACCATCATACGCATGGGCCTTGACGATGCAACAGGGCAAAAGCGTCGCCATGAGCTGTTGCGCCAGTATCGTCACAAAATGGATGAGACGATGGGAAAACTCTCCCTTTTGGAGAAGCGCATGGAAGACCTCTCCTGGCATATCAGGCAGTTGGAGAGCAATGATGATTTTCAGCAGTGTCCGGGTGAGGAGTGCACCACCTGCACCTTCAAGGAGCGTTGCCGCTTCAGAGAGTAAGCAGGTATTCGCCGACGAGTTTTGCCTGCCGGATCGCAGAGACCTTCAGTTCGAGGGGGAGGTGCTGGTTGAAGAACATGCACTCGTAGGTGAGGTCCCCCCCATACGAGATCTTCCTCAAAGCGGCTATCGCCTCTTTCCAATTGATGGTCCCGTAGAAGGGCAGCAGGTGTTCATCCCTATCCCCATGATTGTCCGCCACATGGGTGGCGACCAACCTACCCTTCATGGCCCGGATATCCCCCTTGATGTCGTGCCCCCTCATATGGGCATGCCCAAAGTCATAGCAGATGGCAGCATGCTCTGTCTTGAAGGCGTCTGTCAGGCTGCATAGGTCCTCCACAGCATGCATTTCATCCTCTTCATTGAGGTTTTCAAAGGCAAGCGTCAGGCCACTGCTTGCCGCCATCTCCACATATGGGGTGTAATAGCCCACATTTGCCTCGATGCTCCCCTTGATGGGATGCACCACCAGGATGGGGATGGCCAGGTCCTTGCAGAAGGATATCGAACGGGCGAGCAGGACGTCAAAAGCCACCCCTTGTTCTGGAGAAAGGGCAAGGCGGTCCTGTACATACGGGCCATGGGCCTGGTTGAAGGTGAGGGCATGCATCTTCTTCAGCTCAAGGAGGCGTTGTATGTAGGCTCTGTAATTGTTGCCGCTGAGGGTGCTCCCCGGGTTCAGCATTTCGCAGAAGTTCAGGTCGAGTGTCTGCATCCCCTCTTTTGCATAGAGGGGAAGCAGATGGATCATCTCGGTCTTGGAGCCATCCCTGTTGTAGCTGATGAGGTTGGTGCTGGTTGCCATTCTCACTACTGGTTCATCCTCACATAGTCTGCAAGATAGGTGTCTATCTCCTGCTCAAGGGCCTTGCTGGTCTCTAGCGGTGTTTTATCCTCGATGAGCATCTTGAGGATGCCTGTCTGGAATGCGTAGTAGATCTGGTAGGCACTGGGTATCCACACACCCTGTAGTCTGGGGTCGCTCTCCTTCAGCTGCCTGATGGCAACCCCATAGAGGGGGTTCGCCTCAAGATGGGCATGGAAGCCCTCCATTGCATAGGTGCCTTCATTGACCGGGAAGTATCCGGTTGCAATATGCCAAGCCAGCTGCTGATCCTTGGATGTTGCAAACTTGACGAACTGCCATGTCTCCTTTGCGTTGTCGGTACCATTGTCCAGGGCGTAGAGTGCACCTCCTCCGACATTGACCCCTCCTGTTGCCTTCTCATCCACCATGGGGAAGTTGGCGACCCCCAGCTCAAAGCGGTCGCCCACCATCTGGATGACGGTGCTGAGGTTGCTTGTCGATCCTACCATCATGGCAACCCTCCCGCTTGCAAAGGCTCCGTTGACATCACTGGTGAGGTTTTCCAGAGAACCCGTCTTATAGAGATGCTTCCATTTGGTGAGGAAATTGACCATCGTCCCGTTCTCATGGAACAGCGTCTTTGTAGGGATGCCTGTATGCCCGTTCTCCTTGTCGGTGAGGTAGCTCACACCGTTCTGGTGGCCAAGCCAGACTATAAGCTCGTACGTGGTGGGCACGTTGGCAAAGCCGTAGCGCACGACCTTGCCTTTGCTGTCTGTCTTTTTTAGTTTGGCTGCCGCATCGGCAAGCTCGTCCAGGGTTCTTGGGGCCCTTTGCAACCCCACCTCCTCGAAAGCGCTCCTGTTGTAGTACAGCATGATCGTAGAGCTGTTGAAGGGCATGGCGATCATGGTCTCCTTGTAGGTGACAGAGAGCCTTGCGCTTTCGAGGATGGTAGAGAGGTCGAATGAATCCTGTTTTGCAAGCTGTTCCATGCTGATGAGGTATCTGTTGTCCCTGATGTCCAGCACGCCTGAGCCATCGAGCTGCACCAGGTCAGGAAGGCCGTTGTTGGTCCCGCTTTGGAAGATGGCCTTCAGTTTGGTCAGGACATCGCTGGCCTTTCCCTGGTAGATGGATTGGACACGGATGTTGTGTTCCTTTCCCACTGTAGCGTTGAACTCTTCGACCATTGTATCTGCGGCTTTGCCTGCAAGGCCGCTGCTGTAGTGCCACCAAGTCAGGGTTTTTGGCTGTTCGGCACCACCCTTCTCACTTTTTGCCTGGGCAAAGAGTGAGAAGGAGAAAAGAGTTGCCATAAGCAAGATGATGATAGCTGTTTTTTTCATGGTTAGCGTCCTATGAAGCGTGTGCTCACGCTCTCTTTGATTTTTTTGTTCAAGAGTATGAAGGCGATAAGGATCGGAGTCATCAGAGAGGTTATCGCGGCAAACTGTGGTCCATAGTCCAAGTTTTCCGAGAATCCAAGCATGGTTATGCCTACCTGCACTGTCCTCATGGCGACATTGTTGGTCACCAGAAGGGGCCAGAGGTAGTCATTGAAGATGCTGGTGAAGGATTGCAGGGTGAGTGTGATGATTACGCTCTGGCTGATGGGGATCAGCAGGAGTGTGAGGAACCGGGTATCCGAGCACCCCTCGATGATGGCTGCCTCCCGATACTCCTTGCTGACCATCCTGAAGTACTGGCGCAGGATGAACAGATGGGTCGGAGCCAACAATGAGGTGCTGATGATGCCCAGGTAGGTATCGGTGAGCCCAAGGGTGCGTATGGTGATGTAGTTCTCTATCAGCAGCGCATCACTGGGCAGCAGCATGGTGGCGATGAGGATGACGAACAAGAGGTTCTTTCCCCTGAAGGTGTAGAAGGCGAAGACATAGGCAGATACTATGCTGATGGTCATCCGGATAAGGGTTCCCAGGGTTGCCGTCACCAGGGAGTTGAAAAGATAGCGAGCGAGGTTCGTCCCTGCAAAGGCCCTGGTGTAGTTGGTGAGGGTGGGATGGGAGGGCAGTAGCCTTGCCGGAAGGGCGGTGAAATCGGAGAAGGGGAAGAAGGATGCGCTGATGGAGTAGAGGATCGGGAAGACCACCACCACCGAGAGGATCGTCGCTGCAAGGGGTACTAGCTTTTTCACTGGTAATACACCCTCCTCTGCTCGAAGCGCAACAGCAGCAGCATGACTGCAAAGGTAAGGACGAACACTACCGTCGCTATGGCCGACCCCAAGGCATAGTTGCCGCTTTTGAACCCTTCCAGATACATCTGGTAGACCAAGGTCTGAGTCGAGCGGAAAGGGCCCCCTTCGGTAAGCAGGAGAACCGGGGCGCTGATGAGCATCGCATCCTTGATGCTGGTTATGAGGACGAAGAGGAGGGTGGGGCCAATGAGGGGCAGCTGCAAGGAGGTGAAGAGCTGCCAGGGGTTCGCCCCTTCCAAGCGCGCAACTTCGATCAGGGCGGTGGGGACGTTGCGCAGGGCTGAGACAAGCAGGAGGAAGTCAAGGCCGATATCAAGCCAGACCCCTGCTATGACCAGCAGCAGCATCGCTGCCTTGGGATCGTTGAACCATTGGATGTCAGCTCCCAGAAGGGAGTTGATGATGCCGATGGATGGGTTGAAGATCATCTTGAACAGCATCATGGAGCTGCTCATGGCTACAGCCATGGGCAGGAACATGAAGATCTGGTTCAGTGATGCCAGCTTGCCCTTGCGGTTGGCAAGCAGGGCCGCCCCCAGGCAGATGATGAGGTTGGTAGGGACAAAGAAGAGGGTGAAGCGAAGCGTGTTGGAGAGGCTGTCCTGGAAGGATGCGCTTGCAAAGAGCCTGGAATAATTGTCCACCCCTACAAACGAGATGCGTTTCCCTATGATGGAGAGGTTATGCAGCGAAGCTACTACGGTACGCAGGAAAGGCCTGTAGGCAAACAGGAATGCCAGCATGACCGCTGGGACCAGCAGTATGTAGGGTTTTACCTTGTCTGTCGTGTTCTTGTCCATCTCTGTTGCATCCTGAGCCGATGATACTTCCTTTTTTGGACCAATTGCAAGGAAGAACAGGCCTAAAATCTGATTTGGCAAAGAAATACCTTACGTGTACAAAAGAACGTCAGCTTTCTCCTGTGAGGAAGCTGACGCACCAGAGTCCAACGTAAGGTTTGCCCTTCCTTGTCTTTTGGCCGGGTATCGCACACAATGGGGCATTGACCAATGTAGGGAGGGTTTCCAATGCAACCAACACAGAAGCTTGATGAGAGCCTTAGTTTTGCCCTGTATGTCTGCTCGAAGGAGATCATACAACGATATAAGGCACTGCTTGAGCCGTTTGGGCTGACCTACACCTCCTACCTCGTGCTGCTCGCCCTCTGGGAGGAGGACGCGCAGAGTATAAAGGAGCTTGGGCAGAAGCTCTATCTTGACTCCGGAACCCTCTCTCCTGTATTGAAGAGGCTTGAGGCTGCTGATTTTGTACGCAAGGAGCGTGACAGGCGCGATGAACGCAGCGTCTCCATTACCCTCACTGCAAAGGGAAGGCGGACCCAACACAGCGCCCTCTCCATTCCCAAGGCTATGCACTCTCTTCTTACGTATGACGGGCGCATGGACGGGGAGCGTATCAAGGCCTTGCGGGAAGAGTTGCATGTTGTCTCTGATATCCTGATGGAGAGCTGAATCCCATTTCTCTCATACAGCAAGCCCCCAAACAGCTCTCCCTTCTGTTAGGAAACCATTGGTTGCAAGGCGATGAAAGAACCCCCAAGCCTTCCTAGAAGGTGTACAGTGCCCCTGCCACCAGCTGGAGGTCACCCCTTTGGCCACTGGATCGCTTCGTACTTTTTGTATAGGTCTGTTTCCCAATCCACGTGAGCTCCCCGAAGATGCGCACAGGGGCCTTCTTCAGCCACCAGGAGCCTTCCATAGTGATGACGATCTGGTCTGTCATTATGTCCCCAGAGGGTGGGGGGCCGTTGATGTTGGATGTTCCTGTATTGGTACCATCGGTGTTATGGGGCCCGAAGAGGGTTACCCCTCCCTGTCTATGGACCAGGGCATTGAGTGCATAGCGGGCCTTCCCGGGGATGAGGTAGACCACCTCTGCTGACAAGGCGATGCTGTCCGACCCCCACCTGTAGCCAAGATAGTCAAAGGCCATGGGATTGTTGTTGTTCCTCAAGCCCCTGATGACAAGGAAGTCCACAAGGTCCCGTCTGTAGAGTGAGGGGTCGGTAGCTACGAACTCAAGGTTGGAGGTGAAGAACCCTCGCTTTGTTCCTATCGAATGGGTCACCCCTACCAGATAGCCAAAGGCATTTGCTTCCGAGTCGCCTTCATTGGGCAGCTGGTACTGGTCGAGGGCGAGCTGGGAGTAGAGTGAGAGCCCTGGGGCGAGGGCTATGTGCAGTTCCAGCCCTGCCAGGGCATTGAAATTATCTGCGTTGTAGATGTTGTGATAGATGAAGGTGGGGTCGATATAGCCAAAGTGGAGGCTCTCTCCCTGGAACATGATGTTCTCCGAGACGGCTACGCGCAGCCAGGGCAGAGGCCGGCTTTCCAGGCGATGGCCCAGGAAGATCCTCTCTTCAGGTTTCCGCAAAGGGTTCGGCAAGAAGAGATAGAGCAGCTGCAGCTTGATCTCTTCGCTGAAAAAGCTGATGTTGAGGTTGTTGTGCGAATCGATATGGCTGCCTATGATAAGGTTTCCGCTTTGGCCGACCCCCCAGCTTACCGGACCTTTTCCCAGTGAGAGGTTCCACCAGGGGCCTCCCAGTGTCATCTGGGTATGACGCGGCCAGTTGGTCTGGAACTCCTTGCTTGTGGTCATGATGTTGGTATTGAAGCCCATCTGGTAGAGCTGTGCCCGGGTCAGGTACTCCGGACCCATGCTGTTGGCCCCTATGATGGCCCCAACTCCCGGTGTACCTGCAAAACCCTTGGTATCATCACCGGGCTTTCTAGGGGAGGGGCCCATCTCCACATGGGTGGCGAAGTAGAGGGTTGTGTTCCACTGCAGTTCCATACGGAAGTCCAGGAAGGGAAGGCGCCTCTCAGCGTTATATGACCAGTCTGTGGGGATGATGAACTGAGTGGTGTTTGCGTGTGCATAGGCTTCCAGGGCGACCGTGGTGGAGAATCGGTGGGAGAGGCCGTTGCTGTCCTGTTTGGGCAGCGTTGTCCCCAGGCGGGAGAGGGCCACTGCCTTGAGTTTGGCCGTTTCCCCTCCGTCGGGTATGGCGGAGAGCAGCAGAGCTGCTTCGGATGTGCTCCACGGTCTTGCTCCCGAGGGGAGGGGCAAACCCTGCAGGCGGTACAGGAGCTCTGTCTCCTCATACAGCGGGCAGTGTATGTTGATGGTCCTAGGTGAGTATGCACTGCTGTATAGGGGTAGGGAGAAGAGAAGAATGATCAGGAGAGAGAGGGAGGGAAAGCGTTTTTTCATAGCTTGTGGGTAATCCTTGTCGGCTCATACTTTTCTCAAGTGTACCCCGCCTTCCCAGCTCTGGGAAGGCAGGGTCTCTAGTTTGTTGGTCTCTATGGATGGTTGTTCGGGGAAAACAGCACCTGCAAAACTGTTCAGGGCAGCAGCTGGACAGCGTGCTTGATGGTAAGGGGTGTTTTCTTCCCTGTGATCTGGTTGAAGACAACCAGGGTTGACTCTGCTTTCTTGAGCAGGTGCTCCTGGGTATGGAAGCGGCGATGGCAGTTCGGACAGAGGCAGAGCATGTTTTCCAACAGGTCCGAACCTCCCTGTGAGAGCGGGTGTATGTGGTGTACATCTGACAGTAGAATACGTATTTCTCAGCAGTACGGTAATGATGTTTTCTCAGGCTAGCCCGAAACCTTTACACGCCAGTTCAGCTTCATAGGATGTGTCGTTGAAGTATACCTGTCAAAGAAGATTCTTCTAAGATTTCATAGTCAAAACACATTGTTCCAGCTACTGTCGCTTACATCTCCTCGGTATAGAATAGCTTTCCAGCCTGTGCAAACGAACGCTTCTTGGCGATAATCAGGTAGGAGACAAAGGAGGCGGTCATGTAGAAACCCGATATGCCGACAGCAGCCCAGAAGAGCATCGGGTTGTTGCGCGTGATGCTGAAGGCCGGAAGGTTTACGCTCATGATAAAGGGAATCGCCAGGATGAATACGATGCCCAGTGCATACAGGTAGTCGGTTGCCACCGGTGTTTCAAACTCCTTGTCCACCACCCTCAGCAGGGCAAGACCGGTGGGGAGGGTTCCTGTCGCTGTACCATAGATGACCAGCATCCTGTAGAACTGGTGGTCATCATAGATGCGCGAACAGTACCAGGGAAGCACCACCAACGTCAGCAGCGCCCCTGTGATGACCAGGGCCAGGATTGGAAGCCAGTACCCCTGCACCACGACCAGGGAGATGGCACCAAGGGAAGCGGCAACCGTCAGGTCGACCGACAGGCCGCTGATGCGGTTGCACGTTGCCGTGTCGATGGTCGTCTCTATCTTGAAGAGGCGCATCAGCATCTTGATCCCAAGGGCACAGAATGAACTGAATATGAAGTTGATGCCCCATAGGCTATCGCCCAAGTCGGATCCCAGGGGGCCAATCAGGGCCAGAAGCCTTGTCAGGGCGGTGAGGAAGCCCCAGCTGATGAGGTATGTTGCCATGACCAGGGCTATGTGGTAGGTCAGCGAGTCGATGGACTCCCCATCGGTGGTGAGGTACGACCCTATCGGTCTTTTTTCAGTCTCCCTGCTGAAAAAGCCTGTACGGACACTCGCCTGTTCGATCTTCTGGCGATACCCCTTGGCGATCCAGCCTCTTTTGATGCCCTGGTGTATGAGCATGACTCCGCCAAAACTTCCAATGAGAAACCCAATGGCCGCGAGGGTGAGCCCTACAGAGGAGGCCCAGGGAAGCCCATCTTCTCCCAGGTCACCCCTATAGAATATGCCTGCCCCGGTCCCAGCTCAAAGGCAAGTGGCAGTGAATACCCTATGGCCGGTGATAGGGTGGGGCTTACCGTTGCTATGAGAAGCGCCGCCACAAGCAACCCGAAGAATGCCTGCAGGCCGTATTGTGCCATGACTGCAGTCACGTTTGCTGCTAAGGTGCGGCTTCCTCTCTCCCTATTTCGGTTTTCAGGAATGACACGCAGCATCATTGAGATAAAGGAGATGTTCAGCAGGTGATAGACTATCTCCCCGAGGAAATCGCTTCTAAGGCCGAGCTTTGGCGCGAGGAAGTTGTAGAACAGCAGCAGCAGTATCCCTGCGACGATAGGGGCGGGGATGAGGTAGCGCTGGAAGAAACGGATTCTTGCCCTGGCAAGGGAGGCGATGAGCAGGGCAACCGACATGATGCCGATATGTATGATGTAATTCCAATTCATAGGGTTTCCTTTTTTTCTTTCTTGGCGATGGCTTGCATATGGAACAGTTCGACATACTTGAGGCTTGAGCTGTTTTTTTCAATCCGTATCCTGTACAGCTTTTCATCATGGTAGAACTCTAGGGTGTTCTTTGCATTGATGATCATGGATTGCATGGTGGAAAAAGAGAATCGGATGAAGAGGACAGGGTTGGTACCTACAACCTGCATGCCCTCCCCTGTCATGGAGAGGGAGAAGTCCTTGCTTATGGTCAGGAGTTTCCCCCCCTCTCCCCTTTGGAAGAGCACCCCCTTGTCAGGGGGGAATATGGGGATGTCGAAGGCCGCGTTCTGCACATGCATGAGCAGTTGCCCTGCCTCCCAGTCATGCCATTGGGGGACATCGGTGAAAGGGTTGTGCCCCTGCAAGGTGGTGAGTCGGTCATAGGCATCCAATCGGGCTGTCATGGAGCATCTGGTGCAGGTTATGAGGTCTTTTTTTGTCTCAAGGGTGCTGAAGGATGCGCAATCGGGACAGAGGTAGAGGACTCGCTGCAACCCCTGTGCCTGGGCTTTTCCCTTGAACGGGGTGCGGTTCTTCATCTGCCATGAGCGATAGGAGAAGGAGAGGTTCTCCACAAGATAGGTATAGAGCTCCCCTTTTGTCATGGAGGCGATGGCCTCCTTGGAAAGGGGGGGCAACACGCGGATTATGGGAGAACCCACCCTTTTCTTGTCAGCCCAGCGGGGCTTCAGTGCATAGACCCCCTCAAGGTTGACGATGATAAGGGGGACCTTCAATATCTTGATGAGCTTTGCCGTCGATTCGTCAAAGCCTACACTTTCACCATCCCACGTCCTGGTCCCTTCGGGAAAAAGCCCTACGTTCTCCCCCCGTTTGAGTGCCTTGCTTATGGTTCGTATGGTGTGCAGGTCGCTGCGCCCTTGCTGCTTGGAAATCCCTCCGACCCATCTGCCGAGCAGTGTCTTCAGTCCGTAGAGCTTGAACAGGTACGCCCCTGCCACCCACCTGATGTGCACCTTGGCAGCAGCTGAGACAAAGAAGGGATCATAGACCTGGCTGTGATTTCCCAGGATGAGGAAGGGCTCCTGCATGGAAGAGAGTATCTCCATCCCTTCAGAGCGGATGTGGTTGGACCTCAGGAGGTAGCGACCGTAGGTTGGACGGGCAAGCCGTATGAACAATGGGGTTTTTGACACTCTGTTTCTCCCTGTAAAAATATATCATAGCCGGGCAGTGATGTCTACAAATTGGGAAGTTGCGATAATTCGATATGTGCTCTGATTGACTGATACATTTCTGGATGATACAGTTTACCCAGTGAAATAGTAAGATATACCCTTGCATAGGGGTTTTCTCCATTGTAGCCGCTGTGCATCCGTAATGAGATCGCTGTCATCCTTGCTCGTCCCTTCAGAGGGTCGGGCTGTTTTCTCTTTGTAAACAGGGAGTTTATATGAAAAAATTTTGGTTGGGCCTGTTGGCCGTGTCGCTCTCACTCTCTTCTCTCTTTGCCTCTGGGGCAGGGGAGCTTTTTTCCTCAGGAAGCGCGGAGCAGATCATCTCTACGCTTATATTTGGCGGGTCATGGGCTGGGGAGACATCCCCCCTGTTCCTGGCTGCCCAGGAGAACAAGGACCCTGAAGTCCTTCGCTCTCTCATCGCCCTTGGGCATGACCCCTTTGAGCGGGGGGAGGACGGCAAGACGCTCCTGATGGCAGCTGCAAGGAGCAACCCCAGCGCCGAGGTCATCAAGGCCCTGTTGGATGCAGGTCTGGGCATAGATGACACGGACAAGTTCGGATGGACCGCCCTCTATTTTGCCCTGCGCTACAATGATAGCTTGGAGGTGACCGAAGCCCTGCTTGATGGGGGGGCGTCCTTCATACTGCGCGACGATCTGCTTTTCTCGCCGCTAGAGGTCGCCTTGCAGTACGGCAAAGGGGTGGATAAGATCAGAGTACTCATTGAAAAGGGTGCTGACATAGAGCAGCGCGACGATGATGACCGAACACTTCTGATGATCGCCTCAGCTGAGATGGACGACGCCGCTGTCATAGAAGGTCTTGTAGGGCTGGGCGCCGACCTTGAGGCTACAGACTACATGGGTTGGACTGCCCTGGTGCACGCTGCAAGGTACAATCCAAATCCCCAGGTCACTCAAGCGTTGCTCGCATCAGGTGCTGATCCGCTTGCGCGTTCCAATATTGATTGGTCCGCCCTGCCGTATGCCCTCAGCTACAACCAGAGCTTTGAGGTGGTGAAACTGCTGTTGGAGGCAACCGAGTACCCACGTGATGAACCCAGCCCCCTGATATACGCCGCATCCAATACCAGCTTCCCTGAATTGATAGATGCCTTGCTTGCGTACGGCTTCGACCTCAATGCCACGGACTCCTTCGGGTGGTCACCCTTGCTCTATGCCGTCAGCAACAATAGTAACGTAGAGGTGGTGAGGACCCTTCTTGGCTATGGGCCTTCCCATGATGCGAGTCAGTACAGCGGCCTTACCCCCCTGATGTATGCAGCTGCCAACACCAAAAACCCCGACATCATCACGCTGTTGGTCGAAGAGGGTGAAGATCTCTCCCTGTATGATGATGACAACTGGAATGCACTGCTGCATGCAGTGGCCAGCAATAAGGATACAGCGGTAGCTGACAGGCTCATCTCCTTGGGTGCAACCTTTGATGAGGGGCGGCATGAGGGGCTTGGGTTGCTGCACTTCGCCGCATCGCAATCCCAGGACCCTTCGATGATCAGGTTCTTGCTGGAAAAGGGTGAGGATCCCAACAAGCAGGAGGATTACGGGTGGACCCCTCTGATGTTCGCAGTTGCGGACAACCCCGCCTACAGTGTGTATACAGCCTTGGTGGAGGGTGGGGGAACACGCTTTGAGGATGGCCAGAGAACCCCCCTGATCCTGGCAGCACAGAACAATTTGGAGCCTTCCATTGCCCGAGGGCTTCTTGAGGATGGAGCAGACCTCTTTGCCGTCGATGAAAAGGGGCTCAGTGCCCTCGACTATGCCCTGATATACGACAATGATCCAGTTGCAGAGCTGCTGGTGGAGTGGGGAGCCGATATCAATGCCAGGAACAGCTCAGGGTATACACCGCTTCTCTATCTTTTGGAGTACGCCGATTCCCCTGATGATCTGAACCTGGCCCTCGACTTTGGTGCTGATGTGAAGGCCCGGACCAATGAGGGGTTCACCTCCCTTATGCTCGCCGCTAGGAACCAGCTTCCGCTTTCGTTCTTTTTCCTGCTTGTGGAGCGGGGAGCCAACCTCAAGACTCGTGATGTCCAAGGCAGGACAGCCCTCATGCACGCCCTCGAAAATGCCAATGACTATGAGGTTGTTGCCTACCTGATAGACGAGGGCTCATCTCTCAGTGCTGAAGATGAGAACGGCAAGACCCCTCTTAGCTATGCAACCATCTACGCAGAGGACCCTGCGCTCATAGACCTGCTCCTTGATTCCGGAGCAGAAGGGTGGAGCAGCGATTATGATGGGATGCTGCCCTTTGAGTATGCCAAGGACAATCCCTTCCTCGCCTACACAGAGCAGTACTGGAGGCTCAATGACGAGCGGTTCAGTGATTGGGACTGGTAGGTAGCTCTGTCCTTTTGAGTAGGATATATGCTGGAGCTCTGGTATGCTCAGTAGGTGCACCAGTATGGGGGTCTCTAAGGATGCTCCTTGGAGGCTCGGTGATTGTATCAGGTGTTTATGGTAGGAGCCGACAGCTTGCTGTTCGGCTCCTACTCTTTAATGAGGGGACACCCCTTTTCTAGTGCTCGTCGGAGTGTTCCCCGTGTGTAAGATACAGGGAGGCCGCTGTGTTGGGGATTACGATAGAAAAAAAGCCAGAGTAAAAAGGTATGCTCTCTCTCACTAAAAATCTCCCTTGTGAATGGCTCTGGTACAGGTGGGTTCTTGGCTTTATAGCTGGCCAATGCTGGTCATACGGCCCGTCTCTCGGCTTTTTTTGGTCATGGCCGCTGTTTCCGTGCTCTGTTCTCTGGTATCATCAGCAGAGAAAAGCAACTTGAGGAAGTGGTATGGCCAAACATGCAATTATTATCATAGGAACCGGGGCTATCGCACGCGTACATATCGAGGCGTACAAGAGTATGGACGATTGTAAGATCGTAGGTCTGTGCGACCTGTTTGTAGAGAAGGCGGAGAGCCTGATAACTGAGATGGATCTGGTGGGAGCCGTTGCATGCAGGGACTACAAGGAGGCACTTGCCACCTGTGATGCTGATATTGTCTCCGTCTGCCTTCCTCCCGGCCTGCATGCCCAAGTCGCCATTGATGCCCTCAATGCCGGCAAGCATGTGCTGGTGGAGAAGCCTATGGCAACAAGCTTGGAGGAGTGCGACCTGATGATCGAGGCGGCCACCAGGGGTGGCAAACTGCTTTCCATCGTCTGCCAGAACAGGTTCAAGACTCCCATGATGAAGATGAAGCAGCTGCTTGACAGCTCTCAGATTGGAGCGATCAGGTTTGCCAACGTCAACTCATACTGGTGGCGGGGGCAGAGCTATTACGACCTCTGGTGGAGGGGAACATGGGAGAATGAGAGTGGTGGGTGCACTGCAGGCCATGCAACCCACCACATCGACCTTATGCAGTGGTTTCTCGGCATGCCCTCAGAGGTCACTGCGGTCATTTCCAACATGGTGCATACCAACAGCGAGTGTGAGGACCTTTCTGTGGCGATCTTCCGCTATCCGGAGAAGATGGCCCTTCTTACTGCAACCTTGCTGATGCATGGCGAGGAGCAGTCGATGACCTTCTCAGGCGATAAGGCGAAGGTCTCTATTCCTTGGTCAGTGCATGCGAACAAGGAGCTTGAGAACGGTTTTCCTGTAGAGGATGTGCAGACTCAGGACTCGGTTGGGGGCTACTACGATGCTCTGCCTGAAATGGACATTGAAGGCCACCCTGCCCAGATCAGGAACTTCATCCGCGCCATTGGAGGGGAGGAGGAGCTGCTGGTAACAGGAGAGCAGGGCAGGAACACCATCGAGCTGATCATGGCCATCTACAAATCCTCTGTCAAAGAGGGCCCTGTGCGCCTTCCCTTGGCTAGGGATGATCTGTTCTACACCAAGGCGGGCCTTGTCTCACAGATGCCCAAGTTCTTTGAGAAGAAACGCAGCGTCAAGAACTTCTCTACTGATAAGATTTCCCTTGGTAGGGATGTTGGAAAATAACAGATCTTCACAGATTTGCCATATGCAATCATTTGACTTTTGGGCGAGTACGTTTGAGTATGGATACATCCCAAGCAAAGAAGGATTCTACCGATGACCACTCTTGCTGATCAAAAGAAACTTCGCCTCAAGCAGAAAGACCTTGTTTTCAACGTGCTTCGCCTCTTTTCGGTGGAACTGGAGAAGAAACAGGTACCCTCCATCTGGGATGTTGCCCTTTCGAGTTCCCAGATCGTCGACTACCTGAAAGAGCGGTACAGCATCGACTACAAGACCGATTATTGGTTGTGGACCCAGCTGAAGCGGTATGAGGAGGAGCTGGGCATGCCCCTGTTCAAGAAGCACAAGGGTACGGGGCCTGCTTTCATCATCTCCCTCGCTGCCCCCTATACCCATTTTCACCAGAAGAAACACCTCTACATTGCTGAGAAATTGAAGGCTGCCAATGCAGTGTATGACGAGATAGAGAACTGGGCACACCAGAACAGGAGAGGTGACCCAGTAAAGGTTTTGCTCGGGGCCGGGGGGCTGTGCAACCACATAGCATCGATATTTGCCGAGCATCTGGATTCGCTCTCCTATGCATTGGATATCTATACCCATAACTTGGGAATCATCGAGCAGTTCTCTTCACTGCTGCAGAAGGAGAACTCCCTTGGCATCTATGTCCCTTCAGGAAAACTCGACCCCACTACCTATACCTTGCTGGAAATGCAGGACAGTTTCTATGAGGACATCCCCTTTGATTTCATTGTGCAAGGAACAAGTTTTGTATATGAGGGCGAGCTCTATATTGAATCTAAGGAAGAGCTTCCAAGAAAGACAAGCATCGCCAAGAGAACCAAGGGGACCAGGATACTCGCCTTGAGCATGCATGAGTTCATCGATGACGCTTCTCTGGTGGAGGGCCTCACCCCCTATGCCTCGCTTTTTGACTATGACCAGGTTGTCGTCCCTCGCTCAGGGACCTCAGGCACCGAAAGCGCTCTTTCCAGTGAGATCTTTCTCAGCTATGGCGAGCATCTGCATCCTCTGGTGCTGAACTGGAACTATGCCATCTATCAGATCAGACAGCCTGTTCTCTAAGGTAACATCTCAAAATAAGGTGTTTTGTGAAAATGGTTCTTCTCTTGCCTTCTCCTTCTGGGATGGTATCCTGTCCAACAGGAGGACTATCATGAAAAGACATATTGCGATCTTGGTAGTATTATCAGTTTCTGTCCTATTCGTTTTTGGTGCAGGCAGTGCGGAGCGTGCAGATAAGAAGGTAACACTCACCATTGCAGGAAGGGATGGTGCGTATGGGGATTCCCTGCAATGGGCTGCAGATGCATACCATGCACTTCATCCGGAGGTCTCTTTTGAAATCCTGAAGCTCTCAGGTTCAAGCCTGTTTGAAAAGAGCGTCATCGACATGAAAAGCAAGACTGGAACCTATGACCTGGTACTTATCGACGATCCCAATGCACCACAGTTCCAGGAGGTCGGCTGGCTGGCTAACCTTGACGACCTGTATGCAAAGAAAGGGCTTGCCGTAGATAGCGACTTCATCAAGCCGGCGTTGAATCTTGGGCGGTACCCCTATGGTGAGACCGGAACCCTCTACACCTTGCCGTTTGCAGGCAATGTTGAGCTCTTTGCCTACAGGACCGACCTGTTTGAAAAGTATGGCTTTGGCGAACTGACCACCTGGACAGAGCTGCTCAAGGCCATAAAGACAATTGATGCCAACGAAAGTGGGGTCGATGGGGTTGTGTTCAGAGGTTCCAAAGGGAACCCCATCGTCACAGGGTTCCTACCCATCTTCTGGGCTTTTGGAGGAGAGGTCCTTGATGGGCAGGGTAGGGTGGCGATCAACTCACCTGAGGGCCTTGCCGCCATGAAGTACTTCTTGGAGATGAGCAAGTACGCCCCTGAGGGGGTTACAATGTACCAGTCTGCTCAGGTGCGTGATGCCCTGTATGCAGGAACTGCTGCTGTTGTTCCTGAGGTATGGCCCGGTTGGATCGGGAATTTGGAAAATGAGAAGGAGTCCTTTGTGGTTGGAAAGGTCAAAGTGACCAAGCACCCCTCAGAAGTGCAGAAATCCTCTCCCATGATAGGTGCCTGGTTGGTAGCCATCCCCGAGTCTTCAAGACAGCATGATGCTGCCTTTGAATTCATGCTCTTCCTGACCAGCTACGATGTGCAGTTGGCCATGTCCGACGCCTATGGCCTTCCCCCTTCCCGTGTCTCTGTCTATTCAGTCGCTTCCCAGTTGGAAAAGTATCCCTGGTATGATGCGCAGCTTGATGCCCTGCAGAACAGCGTTGCCCGCCCCCGTTCAGTCAAATGGAAGGAGATCGAGGATCAGCTGGGTTCTGTTCTTCAGTTTGCCGTCATGGGTGAGCTGAGTGCGGAGAAGGCTCTCTCTGATGTGGAGAAGAGCATCAAGGCCCTGCTGAAATAGCCTGTTTTATCTATATGATGGCAGGCATGCTGCCTGCCATCATCATATCTTGTACTGTTTTTCTCGTCCTTTTTTTTTATTTTCTTATTTGATTGTTCGTATATTAACAGACTGTCTGGAGTACCCCACTATGCACGTGCCCAAGTATGTAAAGAAGAACATCTTCTATTTTGCCATCATTGCACCTTCTGTTGCCATCATGGCATGGCTGACCCTCTATCCGGTGATTCAGGTGATGAGCCTATCACTTTTTGACTACAATTTTATCAGCGATGTCAAGATCTTTACCGGCTTTGAGAACTACAAGGAGATACTCAAGTCGGGCCTGTTCAGGGATTCATTCTTCAATACCCTGCAGTTCTCCCTGATCGCCACACTCTTTGAGGTTGGTCTGGGGCTTCTGCTTGCCTTTGTCTTTGATGGCCAATTCAGGGGGAAGCGATCTTTTATGACCATCGTCATTTTTCCCATGATGCTTTCCACCATGGTTGTCAGTGCTATATGGAAGACGCTCTACCACAATGATATAGGCCTGCTCAACTACCTGTTGAGAAGTGCAGGAGCCTCCCCTGTCGGGTGGCTCATAGACCCTGCCAAGGCTCTGTACTCGATCATCCTCATTGATATCTGGCAGTGGACACCTTTCGCCTTCATCATGCTGCAGGCATCCATGCAGTCAATTCCCAAGGAGATTTTTGAGGCAGCCCAGATCGATGGTGCACGCTCCCATCAGATAGCATTCAGGATAACCATCCCCATCCTTGCAAGTCAGATCATGCTGGTTGCCATGCTGCGCACGATCGATACCTTCAAGCTGTTCGGCAAGGTCTATGCACTGACCCAGGGAGGGCCGGGCAATTCCACAGAGACGCTCTCCACGTTCATCTACCGTGAAGGGTTCTCGTACTTCAATCTGGGAAGAGCTTCAACAGCCTCTTTGCTTACCCTGCTGGTTGTCACCCTGATCTCCCTGGTCTACATCAAAAAGATACTTCAGGAGGATGGTGCACATGCTTAAGGTAAAAACGAAACAGAACAATCCTCTCTTTTGGATCTTTGTCCTTTTCATTCTGGTCATCACCCTCTTTCCCGTCTATTGGATACTGGCAACTTCCCTGAAGACCCCTTTGGAAGTCGTGCTTCCCAATCCGACGCTTGTCCCTAAGGCCCCCACGCTACAGAACTATGTTTCCGTCCTGCAATCGGGCTTTTTGAGAAATATGCTCAACAGTCTGGTCGTCTCCATCGGCTCTACAACCCTCTCGCTGTTGTTATCCTTCACAGCAGCCTATGCCCTCTCACGGTTCAGGTTTCCCTTGGCTTTCAACGTGATCTTCATGGTTTGGATCTTGTTGGTAAAGATTCTCCCTCCGGTGGTCCTTGCCATCCCCCTGTATACCATGTTCAACTCCATGCGCCTGATAAACAACCTTATGGGACTTATCCTGGTCTATCAGGTCTATACCCTGCCGTACTGTACCTGGATGCTGTTTGGGTTTCTCAAGGGCATACCCAGGACATTTGAGGAAGCGGCTCAGATCGACGGGGCCTGCAAATCCATAGTTCTTTGGAAGATCGTTGCCCCCATGGCCCGCACGGGGCTGGTAGCGACTTCCATCTTCAGCATCATTGCAGCATGGGACGAATTTCTCTTTGGATTGCTCTTTATCCGCACTCCAGCGTTACGGACACTGCCTTTGGTCATCGTAGACTATATAGGTGAGTACGAGACCTTGTGGGGGCATCTGATGAGCATAGGGCTGATAACCTCCCTGCCTATCCTGGTCTTTTCCAATTTTGTCTATAAGCACTATACCAAAGGATTCTCAATAGGTGACAAATGATGAATACACATCTTCTCATAACTGCCCATAGCGGAGCCTTGGGTACGCAAGGCAACAGCATGGAGTATCTGATACAGGCCTGTCTTGCTCAGCCTGATTTCATCGAAATTGATCTGCGCAAGACCCTCGACGGCAAGGTGGTGCTCTCACATGACCCCTGCCTTGCGGGGTGCTCCCTAAGCATTGCTGAGATGATGTATGAGGATATGGTTTTGCATGAGCCCTCTCTGTTGCTGTTGGAGGATGCCTTTGATATCTGTTTCGCCCATGATGTCAAGGTCAACCTGGATATCAAGGAGTACGAGGTGGTTGCCCCTGCCTGTGCCGTCATTGAGGCAAGGCAGTGCTCTTCACAGGTACTCTTTTCAGGATGCAGGGAGCATGAGATATTCCTTGTTCGCCAGCTCCTTCCTTTTGCAAAGGTGTTGTACAATGCTCACCCCTGGGACAGGCAGACCTATCCAGTCTATAGGGCCTATGCCCAGGCGATGATCGAGACGGCCCAAGAGTCGGATGCCTTTGGCCTGAACATCAGCTGCGAGTATGTGCAGGAAGAACTGTTCGGGCTTGCAAGAAAGGAGATGCTTCCCATCTTTGTCTGGACTGTTGAAAGCAGGGCCCAGATGCGGATGATGATCGCGTATGGGGCTGCCTCCCTCACCACTAAGAATGTCCCCTTGCTGAAGGAGGAACTTGCCTGTCTGGAAGAAGAGCTGTCAGAGATGGTCTGCTTGGATCCACATGCATAAACGATTGGGGCGGTGCTAGGGGGATAGGATAGTGGGAACTTGAACAAACCGAAGGCAGAGATGCAATATCTCTGCCTTCGGCTTGTCTGTCTCTTTGTTCTCGCTTTGGTCCTTAGCGGCTTCTGCTTTTGATCCACTCCTTGCAGACCGAGGGGTAGTTGGTGAACACCCCATCGCAGCCCCATGCATAGCACTGCTCAAGCTGTCCCATGGAGTTGACCGTCCAGACGTTTGTCCTGATGCCATGCTCCTTGCATTCGGCAACGGACTCTTTGGAGACATTGCCGAAGTTGGGGTGGAATGATTCGAAGCCGAACTTGTCACAGAAGTATCCTGCATTGACCAAGCCCGACTCGGGGACCAGGACTCCACAGGGGATGCTCTCATCCAGGGCCTTTGCATTGGCTATGGAGAGCAGGTTGAAGGAGGAGAAGAACACCCTCTTTTCCAAACCATGGGCCTTGAGGATGGCAAGGGTCTTCTCTTCAAGCCCCTTGTAATAGATGATGCTTGTCTTCAGCTCAATGTTGGTGATCTGGTCGGTTGTCTTCACCCAAGCACAATACTCCTCAAATGAAGGGATGTGCTCAAATTCACTCTTGTGCTTGAAGTGGAGTGCAGCGTTGAGTTTTTGCAACTCTAGGAGGGTGTAGTCACAGACCCGACCCGTACCGTCGGTTGTCCGGTCGACCGTCTCGTCATGGATGACGACGACCTCTCCGTCCTTGGTAAGCTGGACATCGAGCTCGATGCCATCGCTTCCCGCTTCCTCTGCCTTTCTGAATGCCAGCATGGTATTCTCAGGGTAGGCACCGCTGTACCCTCTATGTGCATATACTTTCATGTGATCGAACTCCTTCTTGTATGGCGTTACGCCACCCCATAGAGCAGGTTAGGCAGGATAAGGGTGATGATAGGGATGTAGGTTATCAGGATAAGGGCGACGAGCAAGGCAATGATGAAAGGAATTGATTCCCTTACAAAGTCCTGCAGTTCGCACCCGGTGATGGTGCAACAGGTGAACATCATCGATCCGAAGGGTGGGGTGATGCCACCGATCATGATGTTGACGATACAGATGAGGCCGAAATGGATGGGGTCGACCCCGAGCTGTGTCACCACAGGTACCAACAGGGGGGCCAGGATGATCAGGGCCGCTCCTCCTTCCAGGAACATGCCCATTATCAGGAAGAGGATGTTGATGATCATCAGCATGATGTACTTGCTCTGTGTCACATTCAAAAGTACTTTAGTCAGATGCTGGGGAATCTGTTCCCAGTTCAGGTAGTAGCCAAAGACGGAGGCTGCGACAATGATGAGTACGACAGAACTGGTTGCCAGGACAGTCTCTTTCAAGACTGGGATGATATGTTCCCTACCCAGTTCCTTATAGATGAACTTCCCTACGAAGATGCAGTAGAATACTGCCACTGCCCCTGCTTCCGAAGGGGTGAAGATACCAACACGAAGCCCCATGATGATGCCGAAGGGGAAAAGAAGTGCCCAGATGGAATCGATGCCTTGTTTGAAAATCTCCTTGGCACCGGCCCTCTTCTCTCGGCTTGGCTGGTATCCCCGTTTTTTGGAGATGATGGCTACAGCGACCATCAGGCAGATGGTCATCAGGAAGCCTGGGATATAGCCGGCGGCAAACATCCTGCCCACCGATGCGCTGGCTATCAGGGCATAGATGATGAGGTTTATACCCGGAGGGATGACCGGGGTTACAGCTGAGGAGGCTGCGGTGATGGCGGTGGAGAAAGCCTTGTCGTATCCCCGTTTCTCCATTTCAGGGACGAGCATCTTGCTCTGCATTGCCGCATCAGCATTGGCCGAGCCTGAGACGCCACCCATGAGCATGCTCAACAGGACGTTGACCTGGGCAAGACCGCCTGACATGTGACCGGTAAGCACTTCAGCAAACTGCATGAGTTTCTGGCTGATGCCCGCGTAGTTCATGATCGAGCCTGCCATGATGAAGAACGGGATGGCCAGCAGGGGAAATGACTGCGTACTGGTTACGAACTTCTGCAAGAGAAGGTCGACCGGGGAGCTTGTGTCGATGACCGCAAAATAGAAGAGAGAGGACCCAAGCAGGGCATAGGCGATGGGGATGCTAGAAAAATACAGGATGAATACCATGATGGACGGCAAATATGACAACATATGCTATACCTCTCCTTGTAGTGTTTTGGGAGCTTTGCAATCCCGAATGAGGAAGACAACAGAATACAAAGTCATCAGGGCGAAACTCACCAGTATGGAGGAGCTTATATAGGCGGTGGAGATGTTCAGCACCGGTGTGGGCTTCTTATAGGAGAGACTCACATAGATGATAGCTATATAGGTAATGTACCCGTTGATGAGCAATAGGATGCCATCAACGATGATGGTAATGATTCTTTTCGCAGTTGGAGGACACATGTCGACGAGCATATCGACACCCACATGCATCTTGATCTTGTACCCGGCAGCGGCTCCGAGGAATACGCACCATACAAAGCAGCCGGTGGCAACCTCTTCGGACCAGTTTATGCCCATATTAAAGAAATACCGTAATATGACATTCAGCATGACCAGAACGGTCGTAGTAATGAGGAACGCACTTGAAATGATGACTTCAAAATTTAGGAAGAACTTTTTGACATGTTGCTTCATTGGCTTCCACCCCCTTTAGACATAATACAGGCCGACCTTCCTCAGCACAACCAAATAATGTTGGTTGGCTCAAGTGGTCGGCCTGTCTAGAACATGAATACTTACTTTTTCATCTTTGCAAGTTCAGCCTGCAGGGTCTTGTAGATGCCAGGGGATACTCCCTTCATGTTGGCATATACGGGCTCTGCTGCAGCTACGAAAGCAGGGTAGTCAACTTCGTTGAACTTGTTGCCCTTGGCTTCGAGCTTTGCCTTGGTGGCCTCATAGTTGTTGGAAATTTCACTCTTCATGTGCTCAGCACCCTTGGTGAACTCTTCCTGGATGATAGTGCGGTATTTTTCAGGAATGCTGTTGTACAGGTCGTTGTTGATGTATACACCACAGGTTCCGAGGAAGTGCTTGGTGAATGCCATGTTCTTGGCAACTTCTGCGCTTCCATTGGAGCCGTATGCATCCATGGTTCCTTCCAAGCCGTCGACAACACCCTGCTGGACTGCAGAGATGGTTTCGCTGAATGGAAGTGGGGTTGCAGTTGCGCCCATTGCATTGATGGTGTCAATGAAGAGCTGGCTGCCGGGGGTACGAATCTTCATGCCCTTGAGGTCTTCGGGTCTGGTGATGACCTTGTTGGTCTTGAAGTTACGGAAACCGAAGATGTAGTCGAGTGCAAGAACCTTGATGTTGTGCTTCTCTTCCACTTCTTTGATCATGCCCTTTACCAGGGGGGTCGTGATCATGTACTCGTATGCCTCAAAGGAGTCATAGAGCATCGGTCCGACCAGAGCATTGAAATCTGCAACATAGTCGCCAAGGTAGGAAGGGTCTTCGACTGAGATGAACTTTGCACCACGTGCAACCTGTTCAACTCCATCTTTGTAGGTGGCGAGCTGTCCCTGGGGATAGTGCTGGATCTCGATGGCACCGTTGGTGCGGGTCTTGATATTGTCAGCGACAATGTTCAAGGATTTTGTGAGCTGCTCATTGGGAGCAAACACGTGGCTCATTTTCAAAACGAGCTTGTAAGTGTCTTCAGTTTTGGTTTCCTGTGTGCCTTGGGCCATGATCGGCGAAAGGACCAAAACGAGAATCATGAGAGCAAAAAGTACTTTTTTCATTCTTTCCTCCAGATTGTTCGTCATAGTAAGCACGTTACTTCAACAGTTTTCAACAACTAATAACTATAATTACTACCACGATTTTTTATCAGTGTACGGTATAATAGAGAAATTGTCAAATTTTATCTCTAAATTATCCTGTTTTTGACAGAATCTCCTCTGATGCATAGATATTTTCCCTTGCAATATTTGTTTAATAGTGTTTAACTTTATGCAGTACCAAATAAGGAGCTAGCAATATGGGAAAAAAGAAGGTCACCTTGAAAGATATAGGTGATGCTGCTGGAATTTCAGCGGCAAGCGTATCTATGATCCTAGCCAAAAAAAGCATTTCCCGATTTTCTCCCGATACAGTTGATACTGTATACGCCCTTGCTCGGGAACTCGGCTATGAGAGACGCAGCGACAAATACAACAAGAAAGTCCTGGTCATCATCTGTCCCTCTGTGATAAACCCCTATTTTGCTACCCTTATACAAGGAATGGAACAGGAAGCGACCCAACGTGGTATCGATACGATGCTGTTCACCACCTACTGGGATGTCGAGAAAGAGCAAAAGGTCTGTGAGTTTGCCAAGGACCCGATGGTAGCTGGAGTGGTATTCGCCATGATCCCCCAGCAACCTGACCTGGCACGGAGCCTGAACGAGACAGTCCCTGTGGTCGCGGTTGGGGACAAGCAGAATGAGTCCGGCCTTGATACGGTGGATGTGAACAACTTCACCGCCGGCTCCTTTGTCGGCAAGCACCTGTTGAAGCTTGGGCATAAGAAGGTTGCCTATATCTCTACAAGCCTTAACACCGAACACAGCGCCAGGGTGCGTCGGTATGAAGGGCTCAAGGCAGAGTTCAAGCAAGTGGGGGACGATTGCAAGCTCTCCCTCTTTACCGCTGACATTCCCTCCACCACTGAACTCAACACCGTCGATATAGAACACAAGACAGGGTATGAGCTTGCCAAGCGATGCATACAGGAAGCTCCGGAAGTGACGGCCCTTGTTGCCATCAACGATATGGTGGCCTATGGCATCATCGATGCTATAGGCGATGCCGGATTTCGCATTCCAGAGGATTACAGTGTCTGTGGGTTTGACAACATCTACCCCTCTTCCTTCAGGGGGGTGAGCCTTACCACGGTGGAGCACTACATCATCCAGGTGGGCAAGAGTGCAATACGCCTCATTGCAGACAAGATTGCAAAGAAGTCCTCCATACTGGCGGACTCCGATGCCGTCACCAGGGTGGAGTACCGCTGCAAGCTTATCGTGCGCAACTCCACCGGGTCCCCGGGCAAGAGGTGATCTGGGTTTTTCAGGTGACATTGCTTGGAGGAAGGGATATCATACCCTCCAAAGCATGAGGGGGTGAGAGGGTATGGATCACAAGGAAAAGGATCAGATCTTTGTAAAGAACAGGCAGTACTTCAAGTTCTGCATGTACGGGTTTTTGAAGAACCTCAGGTTCTTCGAACCGTTCCTCCTGCTGATCTTCCTTGGAAAGGGGCTCTCCTACCTCCAGATAGGAACACTCTATGCAGCTCGGGAGATAAGCATCAACATCCTGGAAATCCCCTCAGGCTTGCTTGCAGATACCATGGGGAGAAGGCTTACCATGGTTTTCTCCCTGCTTTCCTATATTCTCTCCTTTTGTATCTTTTATGCAGTCTCCTCCTACGCCCTGCTCTTCTTCGCCATGATCGCCTTTGCCTTTGGGGACGCTTTCCGGACTGGGACCCATAAGGCGATGATATTTGACTACCTGCACTCCAAGGGGTGGGACTCCCAGCGTACCTACTACTATGGTCATACACGCGCCTGGTCCCAATGGGGTTCGGCCCTCTCTGCCCTTGCTGCTGCCATTCTGGTATTCTGGCAGGGATCCTACAAGTCAGTATTCCTGTTTACGACCATTCCCTATACCTTGAACCTCTTCCTAATTCTTTCCTATCCCAAATATCTTGACGGACCACACCACACTGATGACCGCAAAGTCTCAGAGGTCTTTATGACAGTGCTGCATTCCTTGGTTTCCAGTGTCAAAGATCCCAAGCTGTTGAGGGTCATAGCCAACCAGTCGCTGTACAGCGGGTACTACAAGGCATGCAAGGACTATCTGCAGCCAATATTGAGGACTCTTGCCTTGAGTCTGCCTGTGCTGTTGAGTTTTGACGACCAGAAAAGAACTGCCCTGCTGGTCGGGCTGGTCTACGCTGTGCTCTATGGTGCAACAGCTTTTGTCTCCAGCCGTTCAGGGGCCTTTGCACGACGCTTTGGAGAGCTTGCCACACCACTGAATCTGACAATGCTAGTGGGAATATCCCTTGGTATCTTGAGTGGAATCTTCTTGCACCTTACGTGGGTTACCGTGGCAGTAGTGCTCTATCTGGGTATCTATGTGGTGGAGAACTTGAGAAAACCCATGGGCATCACGTACGTCAGCGAGCATATGAATCAGGACTCGCTTGCCTCAGCCCTGTCGGTTGAGTCACAGGCAGAGTCCTTGGTTGCTGCAGGGATAGCCATGCTGCTTGGCTTGTTCTCAACCCTGTTCGGGGTGGGGCTGGGCATACTCATCGTCTCAGCGATCTGCGCCCTGCTTGCCTTGTTGGTGTGGCTGCCCAAGGAAGGGTGAGAAAGGGCACTGGATGCATGAGAAGCCGAGAGCTCTATCAGCCATCTAGGGTAACAATCCCTGTATGAAGCCTATTTCACCTCGGTGTTACTAACTAAAGAGTGGAAAGTTTTTTACAGATCTAAGCTTATTTCCTGCATGAACTGCTGAATCTGTAGCCTCGCGTTATGTGGAAGTATTTTTCCTTTGGATTTCTGCCTAAATTGACGGTGTTTTGCTTTTTTTTCAAATTATCGGCATCCCTGCGAACATACAAAGCTTGACCTACCCCTGTTTTGTGGTCATCCTTTGAGTGGAATTGCGCTCCTTCTGTGGTTACCTTTGGTCGGGATTGCACAGAAAAGGGCTTTTTTACAGATCCGGTCGCTTTCCTTCTGTCAAGAAATAGGCGTCTGGCTAATTAAATGGGGTATTGGCTCATCGTTAAAAAGGTCAATACCCTGTTTAATTGTTTTTCGCAGGTTAAAGTTCATGGAATCCTCACTCATCACCTTCTTCGTGTATGTCCTGAGGTACTTGATTGATTCATACCCAATCTCATTGGCCTTCAGGGCCATCAACTGCAACAGCCCCTGTGCAATGTTGCCAACCATCGTAAACTTCCCATAAGCCTCGTAGCTGCTGATGATTTTTTTTCTTCTGTCCTCATTGTTTATGGCGGCAAGTGGATCGGGCAAGCCTTTCCTGCGGTACCGGTCGAGACGGGGCATCGAGGGGGTCCAGAAGTGGGATGAAAAGGTACCGACAGACTGCTTTGCATCTTTAAACATCTGCTCAATCTTCCATCTAAAACCATAGCATATAACAATTTGTTCAGGTTCTAGGGAGGTGTCTGACGATACCAAGATGCACTTCTGCTTCTTAGTTTCCACCAAGACGAAACGCATGGGTTGATAGAGGCCAGCACTCCAGAGCAGACCGATGCAGTAATATCTGACATCCTGCACCTGGTCATAGAAAAACATCTTCTTCTCCACAAACTCAGTCTTCTTCTCCTCAAACAAATCATATAGCTTCACTTTAGCCCCCTTCAATTTCTTCCGCCCCCTCTTGTGTGGGTCCTCTTCCTTAGGTGGCGGCTCAAACGCTACGCTGTTGCTCCTAGTTTTCGTCACAAGGACCAAGGAACGCTTGTGCTGCACATTCTCTTCCAGGCCATTGGTGTCAATCAGGGACTTGACGGCAGATTTGGTAAGGAAGTACCGATCCAGTGCAAGGATGGAGGAGCCTACAGCCTTGAGGCATCTGGCAGCACTCTGCATCATCTTCACGACATGGCTCTCATGCTCGTAGGAAGGATCCATCCAGGACTCCACAATGGCGTTTCCGTCCTGGATTGTCGTCTCGATAGGCAGACAGAACGCCTTGGAGCCACCATCGCCGACAAGGATGCCGATGGATCCATACATCTGCCCATATATGTATTCGCGCTTGGACATGGATTCGGACTCCTGGTGCATTTTCTTGACACCAACCATGTGCCTGCCAGTCTTCGCCACCTTCACCCCATCACCGACAAGCAGATTGTACCCTCCTACCTTGACGAAGCAGTTGAGGTCTGCAATGACATTGCGCCAGGCATCCTGCAAGCCCTCAAGCGAGTAGGATGATGCATGGAAGAACTTTATCAGCCTCTCATAGAGTTTGTCATAACCGTCGTGATTCTCATCCTCTACATACCTCACCAGGTCGGTCACGGCTTTCATCTCGTCTGCAATCAGGAAACCTTTGATTGCCCTCTTGAAGTTGATGTAAGCCTTTTTGCGGGAGAAAACGGGTCTGAAGTATCCCAGGGTTCCTATCAGAAACTTGTACAATTGATCAATTTTCTCTTTGTCTTCTTTCATGCAACACCTCTTTTATAGTATCATTTCTATATCATAATTATACAATAAAAGGTTTATAAAACAACAATTATTTCATATATTGTATTAAGTTAAGTTGATTATATAGGAAGAAAAAGACCGGAAAAAACTCCCCGAAGGGAGCTGCTCGTTAGGGTCGGGTTTGGTAATGTTTCCTGAAAGATACGGACACCTGAAGCACGTAGAAGACGAGGTTGTGTAGAAGCTGAATTTCAGCACGAAATACAGACCAATGCTAAAGTGGCAGGCCTGAGTATCAGTGAATCTTTAACGAAGGTATGATGTGGAGAACTTTCCACTCTTTAGTTACTAATAAACTGGTTAATTATGTCAGGATTATTTCTAATCAGCTCAAGGAGCCTGCGAGATGTGCCTTCGGGTATATTCCTTCCACGCTCCCAGGCTTCGAGAGTTTTGGAGAAACTCCAATGGAGGAGGTGAAAATCACCTGGCTCAAGCCCGCGTTCAGCCTAATTTGCTTGATTTCTTCGCTAGTGAACATATCCACCGGCTTGAGGGTAGCTTTTGTCTTCCTGGCCTGGTTTTTCCCTTCCTGATATTCGACAGCCTCATCCAGGCCCTGCATGATGCTTGTAAAGACACTCATCCTTGTCTCTCCTGAATGACGTTCCCTATACAAACCTGTGAAAAAATAATGCACCAAACCCATACTCATTTGGTCTGTCTTCATGGATTTGGTACCACTTGGGCAGTTACTCTTGTGCTTCAGGCACCTCTAGGATTTCAATCAGGTCCTGTGGCTCAAGCCTGAACGGGGAGCCCTTGCCCTCATAGAAGGCATGGTCTGCAATGAAGTGGATGTGCAGATCCGTATAGACTATCTGACGGTCCAGCTTGTTGTTCACCACTGTTGTGTTGATCTTCCCATACATGCCCGGCCCGCCGAAGGGGGAGGGCAAGAGGCCCCGTACAGATTCGACCTTGACTTCAAAGTGATCATCCATGGTGATGAACTCTCCCAGCCCTGCAAGGCCCCTATCCTTGAAGTGTATCATCTTCGTCGCTATGTCCGCATGGGTCCTGTTGAGCTTTCGCACCTTTGTGTTGTCACTTGCGATGATGTCCACCAGTTTGCGCTTGTCATCACCAAGAAAGCCGTCAAGGGCTATGACGCCCGGCCTCATCTGCTCTTGTATCCTATCAAACTCTGGGGTCTGTTTCATGATTGGCTCCTTGCGGTCATGAGAATTTGTCGTAGAAGATATTCTCTTCGGGAACTTTCAGCTCGTGGAGGACCTTGATGCAGGCATCGATCATACCCGGGCTTCCACAAAGGTATGCTTCACTTGCAGGCGCCTCTTCCACCATCCTGCGCACCACATCGGTGATCAGGCCAACCTCTCCTTCCCATTTGTCCTCTGGCTGTGGTTCGCTCAAGGCGGGCACGAACTTGAAGTTGGGCAATTGCTTCTCCAGCTCGCGCATCTCATCCACCAGAAAGAGGTCGCGCTTGGAGCGGGCACCAAAGAAGTAGGTAGCCTTGCGCTTGGAGCCCCTGGCCGCCATATCCAGGAGGATGCTCTTGATGGGGGCCATCCCCGACCCTCCTGCGATGAAGATGATGTTGTTCTCCGTCTCCCTCAGGAAGAAGTCCCCGTAAGGGCCGTTGATGGTTACAGCGTCCCCTTCCTTGAGGTGCTTGTGCACATAGGTGGTGCATATGCCATTGGGAACCAGACGGATCTCCAGCTCCACATGGGTGCTGTCCCCCGGAGGGGAGGCCATCGAGTAGGCCCGGTATACGCTTTCGTCGATATCCCCATACTCAGGGACTTCAAACTGGATGTACTGGCCGGCCTTGGTCGTTATCGAGGCGGGCTCCTTCAGCAGCAGGCGCACCTCCTTGATGTCATGGGTGAGGTCGCGGATGCTCTCCACCACGGTGGCGAACTCCTTGACCAGGAAGAGCTCCTCGGGGATGACGATGGCCACGTCCTGCTTTACCTTGAACTGACAGGAGAGCCTGACATGCTTTTTCTTCTCTTCGTCGGATATCCAGGGAAGCTCTGTGGGAAGATACTCTCCTCCCCCTTGGACAACCTGGACCTTGCACAGGCCGCACGAGCCACGCCCTCCGCAGGCGGAGGGGATGAAGACCCCTTCCTGGTTGAGGGCTCTGAGCAAGGGCTGCCCACCCTCGACTTCAAGCTCCTTGGTCCCGTCGTTGATGGATATCTTTACTATCCCATAGTTGCCTATTGTGGCATCGGCGATAACCATCAGGATGGCCAGGAATACCGAGATGAGGCTTATGATGCCGATGCTGATCAATAGTGTAGTTATCATCATGAGCTCCTTAGGATATGGCGATCATGCCAGAGAAACCCATAAAGGCCATGGCCATGAATCCGGCGATTATCAGCGTTATTCCAGGTCCTTCAAGGCCTGGGGGGATTTTGGCATTCTTCAGCTTCTGCCGGATTCCCGCCATGGCTATGATGGCGATGAACCACCCGATGCCACTGCCCAATCCAAAGAGGAAGGAGGTCAGGAAGGTGTACTCACGGATGACCATGAACAGGCTCACTCCGAGAATTGCACAGTTGACGGTGATCAGGGGCAGGAAGATTCCCAGCGACTGGTACAGCGGTTCGCTATAGCGCTCGATGGTCATCTCTGTGAGCTGCACGAAGGCTGCAATGACGATGATGAAGACGATGAAGCGAAGGTACTCCAGGCCGAAGGGTATGAGCAGGTACTGGTAGACAAGCCAGTTCAGCGGGGTGGTCGTCGCCATCACAAAGATGACCGCAACACCCAGGCCTGTAGAGGTCTTCAGCTCCTTGGAGACCGAGAGGAACGAGCACATTCCCAGATAGTTGGTAAGCAGGATGTTACCGGTGAAGATCGAAGCAAAGAAGACTGCAAAGGGCATTATTGATCCGTTCATGCTTTTTCCTCCTTCATGATGGTTTCGCGGATGACCCAGATGAAGATGGCCAGCACGAAGAATCCTCCCGGTGGCATGATCATGATGGACCAGTTGGTCCACCACGATCCTAGGATCTGGTAGCCCCAGAGGCTGCCGGTACCCAGCAGCTCGCGGATAAAGGCGATGGCCAGCAGTACGTAGGCATACCCAAGTCCGGATGCGAGGCCGTCAACCAGTGAGAGGACCGGTCGGTTCTGCAGTGCGAAGGCTTCAATCCTTCCCATGATGATGCAGTTGGTTATGATCAGGCCCACATAGGGTCCGAGCTGTTTCCACATCTCAGGATAGAAGGCCTTCAGCACGATATCGACGATGATGACGAATGTGGCGATGACCATGGTCTCCACCATCATGCGGATACGTGAGGGAATGTGGTTGCGCAGCAGCGAGATGGTCCAGCTTGACAGGGCGGTGGTGAACATGACGCCCAGCACCATTACCATGGTATTCTGCAGCTTGTTGGTTACCGCCAGGGTGGAACAGATCCCCAGTATCTGGACAAAGACAGGGTTGTTCTTGCCCAAGGGCTCTAAAAAGGTCTTTCGTACTTTGCTCTTGGCCATGTTACTCTCCTCTGATGATGCGCTTCGCATCGGTTGAAGCGCGGTTGGTCAGGTTTCTGAAATACTCTGAGGTGCGTGTTGCCCCTGTTATGGCATCGACCTCGTTGGGAGCATCAGCGGTACCCTCGTTCACCAGGGTGAAGGGGGAACGCTTGCCCTGGAACTGGGCGGTAAACCAAGGTTCCTCAATACGGCCTCCCAGGCCGGGCGTCTCGTTCTGGCTTACTATGGCAAGGCCTGAAAAGGTCGTGAGGTCCTCTTCCAATCCGACCATTATGGCGATGGTTCCCCAAAGCCCGGGTCCCTGCATGGGCAGTATGTAGCGCTTGCCCCCATCGCCTTGTGCAGTATAGTAGGCGCCCCCGTCCTGTTGCTCCACCTTTTCCGTGTAGGCTTTCTCTATGCCCTCTGTAGTGGGTGTGTACTCCAACCCTCCGGCATCGAGGATAGCCTTGCGGGTGAAGGAGAGCTCATTTGCCCTTGCCCTCTCCTGGGTGGAGAGGTAGAGTCCTGAGGTGAGCAGGATGCAGACCACCGTCACCAGGAACATGAATACCAACGGGTAGATGCGCTTCTGATAGAAGGTTGCTTTTGCTTTCATGCTGTCTCTACCTTTGCCGCTTTGGCCTTTGTAACCTTGAGCTTTTTCTTTGCCTTTGCATTTTTGAGCAGGGTATCAAGCAGGGGGGCGAACATGTTGGCCAGAAGTATGGCGAAGGTGACGCCCTCGACCCAGGTGGAGAAGGTTCTGATAAGGACGGTGAGGATGCCGAACATCGCCCCGTAGATCCATCTTCCGGCATTTGTCGACTGGGAAGCGGAGACCGGGTCGGTGATCATGAAGAATGCTGCAAAAAGGAAACTTCCGCTCAATAGGGCAGCCAGGGGGGTTGCCACTGCTTGCAGGCCGCTTTCAGTGGAGATCTGCAAGCCTGTAGCCCAGAATATCGTCTGCAGGAGCAGAAATGATCCTATAGAGGCGACTACAATCTTCCAGTTGGCTGCCTTCTTGTAGATGATGAACAACCCTCCAAGGAGGATGAGGATGGCACTCGTCTCCCCAAAGGATCCGCTGGTAAAGCCAAAGAGCATATCCAGAAGGGGAACGTTCTTGGTAAAGAGGGGAGTTGCGGCCGACACGCTGTCAGCCTGGCTCAGCCAGGATCCCAGGCCAGCAGGGAAGTAGCTTATGCTGGTGGCATTGCCGACGAAGGCTGCAGTCATGGGCACGCCAAAACTGATGTAGATGAATGCACGGGCGGTGATGGCCGGGTTGAATATGTTCTTTCCAAAGCCACCGAAAATCATCTTGCCGAAGATGATGCCAAAGGCGATGCCCACGCCCGCTATCCAAAGCGGTAGGGTCGGGGGCAGCGATAGTGCATAGAGGGTACACGAGACGAACAGCGACTCGGTAATCTTGAAGCCATACCGCTTGGACATGAACCACTCGCATAAGAGCCCTGTGACTCCCACCACTACAAATACTGCCAGGAAACGCCAGCCAAAGAAATAGATAGCCGCAAGGCAAAGCGGAGCGAGGGCGTATAGGACATTGCGCATTGCTTGTTGTTTTTGGATTTTCACAGTTCCTCCTCTTGGTTTCCCCCAGTATAGAGCAAGAAGGGGCGAAAGTACAAAAGTAATCGATGAAATAGTATCTGAAAACGCCATTCTGTTGGCATTTTCAGATAGATTGTCCTCTTTGTATAGAGCTCTACAGCCCTATCCTTTCCTCACTCCTGTCGGTTGCCGGTGCAGGGGGCGCGCTTATGGCGTCGATCTCAGCCTTGAGCTGCTGGTCGATCTGCACCTCAAGGGAGCCCAGGCTCTCCTCTAGCTGCCCTACCGTAGCGGCCCCGATGATGGGAGCTGTTATGGCAGGGTTCGATGCTACCCAGGCAACAGCCAGGCTGACAGGTGAGAGCCCTCTCCCTTGTGCCAGCTTGGTGAAGTCTGTGGCCACCTTCTGGTAGAAGACCCCTTCATACCGTGCCTGATATTTCTTGTTTTCAACCAGGCGCCCTGTTGAGGCCTTGATGTCCTGTCCATAGCGCCCTGTCAAAAGGCCTCCTCCCAGAGGGCTGTAGCTCATCACTGCAAGGTTCTCTTCCCTTGCAAGGGGGAGCAGCTCAACCTCTGCCTGCCGTTTGGCGATGCTGTACATGGGTTGGATGGCGTGTATGGGGGTGAGGTCGTGCACCTTGCCCTTTCCAAGCATCGTTGCTATCTGCCAGGCAGCGTAGTTGCTGAGCCCGACAGAGAGGACCTTGCCTTGCCCGACAAAATCATCAAGGGTGCGCAAGAGCTCGTCCAAGGAGGTGAGCGGGTCGTAGTGGTGGATGAAATAAAGGTCGATGTAGTCGGTCTTCAGCCTTGTGAGGCTGTCATGCAGGGCCTGGGTAAGGTGCTTCCGGGAACTTCCCTTGCCATTGGGACCTGGGCTCATCGCCGATCCCCCTTTGCTTGTAATCACTACATCTTGCCGTTCGCCTTTGATGAATTCACCCAAATACTCCTCGGCAACCCCTTTCTGGTAGACATTGGCAGAGTCAAAGAAGTTGATCCCCCTGTCACGGCACTGGTGGTACATCGCCTTGGAGGTGGCCTTGTCAGCCCTCCCTCCAAAGGACATGGTCCCAAAGCAGAGTTCAGAGACGAGTATCCCTGTAGTGCCCAGCGGCTTGTATTGCATCTCTTTCATTGGTTTTCTCCCTACTCACACAAAATTCTCCCTATACTGTAGCATAAATCATAGGGTAATGATGGATGAATTTGTAGAATAACCGTATAAAGGGGATTGCCGATGGACAGCCAAGCGGTTGGCTGCGGCCCACTTATGTGAGGGGCATGTCGGGGAACTGTTCTCTCTTTCCCCTTGGTTGGATCACAACCTCGCTCTTGCTTCGGCAAAGAAGGGTTGTGCGGCCTCCAGGAACCCTTCCCTCAATGCCTTGAGGTCGCTTTTCACCAGTTCCTGATCCTTGACCATCCACTCCCCTCGGATAAAGAGATGGCGGACATTCTGGACGCCCGCACTGTAGACAAGCACTGAGTAGGGATCGAAGCAAGGGGTGGTGTTGGGCCTGTCCAGCCCCAGGACCAGGATATCGGCCTCTTTGCCCACCTCCAGACTCCCTAGGGTATCGCCCACGCCAAGGGCCTTCGCTGCGTTGCTGGTGACCATCGGGACTACCTCTCTTGCCTTCAGTATGGTTCGGTCCCCTTGTGCATTCTTCTGCAGGATGGCACAGAGTTTCATCTGGGTGAACAGGTCAAGGGTGTTCCCGCTGGAGGGACCGTCGGTACCCAGACAGACGGTGATGCCCCTTTGCATCATGGAGCAGACCCTGGCAACACCCTTTCCTGCCTTGGCATTTGCCCCAGGGCAGTGGACCACAGCTGTCTTGTGCCTTGCAAGCAGGGTGAGGTCCTCATCGGTGGTGTGGATACAGTGGACAGCGATCAGGCGGTCGTCCAATATGCCAAGGCTATCGAGGTAGGCTATCGGGGTCATATTGTAGTGTGAGGCGAACAGCTCAAGTTCAAAATCCATCTCAGAGAGGTGCATGGTCCACTTGAGGTCGCTCTTGTGTGCCAAACCAGAGATGGTCTTGAGCGTGGAGGAACTGACACTGTAGGGGGCATGGGGTGCATATACCGGTTTGTAGTAAGGATTGTCCTTCTCAGACTCATGCAGGCTGTTTGCATAGATGAGCCCTTGCTTTGAACTCTTGCTGTTGCAGGGGCTGTCCTCCATGATGGTCTCCCCTCCAAAGAGGCGGAACCCCATCTCAGAAGCTCTCTGTGCGATCTCCTTCTCGTAGTAATACATGTCCAGGGCACACCCGATGCCAGCGAGCTGCATCTCTGCAATGGCCAGAGCTGCTGATGCTGAGGCGAGGGTCGCTGTCATGCATGACCTTTCCAACGGGAGCAGAAAGCGTCTGAGCCTGTCCGCTATATCGTCTCCAAGGCTTCTGAAAGCTACCATGCCTGTGTGGGTATGGCTGTTGATGAGGGAGGGCAAGAGTAGGCAGTCAGAACAATCAAGCATCTCAAATGATGCATATCTATGAGGCAGGAGTCCCTCAGGGCCGACATAGGCTATCGTATGGCCTTCGATGACCAAAGCACCATCTTCGATGATTGTTTGGTCCGTGTTCTCTGTAAGGATCAGTGCATGGCGAAAGACCATGTTCATGGTGTTACCCCCAATATGTCCTCCAGTCGACGAGGGTCTTGTTGACCACATCGACAAGTCCTTTGTCGCTGATCTTCAATGCCGGGGAGACAGGAAGGGCGAGGACGGCAAAGTTCATCACCTCCTCCTGTGCATGATAGCCGTGCTCCCTGAGCCATGAGCGTACATGCCTGATGTGCCTGGCAAGAACGTGCATCGGCTCCAGCGAGACAATGCCACCATAGGTGAGGGGGACAAAATACTCCTCCTCATCATCGACGAGGGCAATCCCCCCTTGGTTGTGCAGGACGAGGTTGACCGCGCGCACTGCAAGCTCCACACTGGTGGCGAGCACCAGCAGGTTATGGCTGTCATGTGCCCACGAGCTGCATATGGCTCCAGCCTTCGTCAGGCCGTTCTTCATGAAGGCGGGTATGATGGGGGCGTTGTTCCCATAGCGCTCAACAACTGCGAGCAGGCTCAAGCCATAGGATGAGAAGTCGAGGGTATTGTCTGTGCTGATGACCTTTGCCTTGGCAAATTTTGTGAAGGTGGTCTTCTGCTCACGTTCTATCACAAGGATATCCCTAGCCCCTACGGGAAGGGAGAGGTCGAATTCATCAGCTGTAACTGGATTGCGCTTGCAGGACTGCAGGTACTCTTCCTTGATCGCAGGGACTGCAAGGGCAGCGAGAAGACCTTCTTGTGCGTCATACACTTTTTTTCCCGCTTTGTAGACTGAATGTATGTGCAGGGTCTCCACGTCGTCGAGCAGGATGAAGTCGGCAATTTTTCCTGGTCCTATCATGCCTCGGTCGTAGAGGCGCATCCTCATGGCTGGGGAATAGGTGGCCGCATAGATGGCCTTGAGGGGGTCCATGCCCCCTTCTATGGCATTTCTGAGCACTGCATCAAGGTGACCGTCTCTGTAGAGCACGTCAGCCATGACGTCGTCAGTGCAGAAGCAGAACGAGCCCAACAGGCGAGGGTCGGAAAGGGCCTCGATGGTCCCGCTGTCAATGCTCTTGTTCTGGATCTCAAGGAACATCCCTGCCGAGGTTTTTTCCCTAATTGAGGCCGGGCTCTGATGGGTATGGTCCGAGTCGACGCCGCTGGCAATGAACGTGGACAGCAGCTCGCCTGTGATCTTGGGACAGTGCCCTTCTATGGGGCAGTGGCCCTTGTACTTCCTGAAGGTCTCTATGATGCGTTTGGTGCGGTTGTCCCCCTCAGAGAAGAGGTCGTTGGCGTTCATGATCTCCCCGAGGGCTATGATGTCCTCTCGTTTGCACAGCTGCTCGACCTCTAGGGAGTCTATGGAGCCATAGCAGGTTTCCAGTTCCTTTGAGGTGGAGGGGACGCTGGAGGGGATGGCATAGAAGATGTCCAGGACCGAGGGCAGGTCCATGTAGTCGGCAAGACCTTCGGAGCCAAAGACATTTGCCACCTCATGGCAGTCTGCGACAACTGTCGTGGTGCCATGGGGAAGGGCCGCATTCGAAAACTCCGTTGGGGTTGTCATGGAGGATTCGATGTGCATGTGGATGTCAACAAGGCCGGGGATGAGGAAAAGCCCCTCACCCCCAACCTCATCAAAGCGACGATCGACATGGCTTATCGTCCTCTCAAACGACAGCGATCCCCAATCGAAGCTTTGGTAGGCTGTATTGTACAGCCAGATGTTCTCTAGCTTTGCCATGCTTACTTGTTCATCAGGCGATTGAACCGATCGACCCATGAGCTCATAAGTGGATTGACCACCGTAAAGTCAACCATTCTGGCACGGTCTGCAACATCGCCGACAGTCTTGTTCTCTGCAAGTTCTGCAGTCAGTCTGACATGTTTATTGACAGGTGCTTCATTGAGGGCCTTGGCTGTCCTCAGTTCGGTCTCTGCACTCTGGCGGTAGTTGATGTAGGCAATGGCAAGGTCACGGTTCTCTGACCTTTTTGCAATGTTGATCACGTTGAAGTTGGCATAGGTGCCTTCTTCGGGGACCACATAGATTGCATTGGGGTCAGCCTTGGAGATAACCGGAACACCGAAGTCACCCACTATAGCCACAGCGATCTCCCCGTTGCTGAACATGGATGCCGCATCGGAGGAGCGGGCATAGGTCCTCAGCACATTGGGCTTCAACTCCTCAAGGGCCTTGAATGCCGCTTCACCCTTGTCGCTGGTAAAGTCGACCCCTTTGACATCACTGCACATGACCAAGAAAGCCGGCCCGAAGGTCGTGGTGATATCGGGGACGGAGATCTTGCCTTTCAGGGCAGGATTCCACAGGTCTTCCCAGCTGTTGATGGTCATGCCTGCTCTCTTCGGGTTGTAGATGATGCCGATGCTGTTCACCGTATAGGGAGCCCCTGAGCCACTGTCGACCAGGGCCTTTGCTCCGGGGATGAGTGCGCCATACTCTTTCAGCTCGCTGGAAGTGAGTGTGGAGAACAGGCCGTCGGCCACACCGTCTGCAGTATTCTTCTGCGAGAGCTCGATGACGTCGACTTTGGTGTTGGGGTCGCTCTTGAGCTTGGTGTAGCGCTCCTGGGCATTGCCGGTATCCAGGACAATCTTGACGTTGTACTGCTTTTCAAAGGGTTCGTAGACCTCGGACCAGAGCGCGTCCTCAGAGAGGCCCCATGTGGATACGATCAGCTGCTTCTGTTTTGATTCGGCTGCCCCTGCGCCGAAGAGTGTGGCCATGCTCAGGAGTACCAATACCCCTACTGCGATCATTTGTAGCTTTTTCATCTCTTTCTCCTTATATCATTCCACCATCCGGCGGAAGTGCATCGAACTTCTACCGATCTAAAAACACCACATGGCTTTGGGGCAGGTGCAGACCCACCCTCTCTCCCACAGCTATGGCAGGCAGGTGGGTGCTGGAGAGCGCCACCATGCCGTGTTCAGTCCGTATCTCGTACTGATGGCTCTCGCCGAGGTAGGTCCTCACCTCAACCACCCCTTGCATCGACGAGCCCTGCATGGAGGAGAACTCTATCTTCTCCGGTCTGATGCACAGGGTTTTTGCATCCTTTTTGGAAGGGGGTATGGTCACCTTGAGCTTTGGTGCAAGGGCAATGGGGAAGAAGTTCCTGAAGCCCACAAAGCGGGCGATGGTCTCGCAAGCTGGGTTGGAGTAGATGGTCACCGGGTCGTCGCACTGCTCTATCTTGCCCTTGTCCATGATGGCCACACGGTCGGAGATGGAGAAGCACTCCTCCTGGTCATGGGTGACAAAGACAGTCGATATCCCCAGCTCCTGCTGTATCCGCTTGATGGAAGAGCGCATCTGCACCCTCAGCTGGGCGTCCAGATTGGACAGGGGCTCATCCAGCAGCAACAGCTTGGGCTCGATGACCAGAGCCCGGGCCAGGGCGACTCTCTGCCTTTGTCCGCCGGACAGTTGCTTGGGGAAGCGTTTTTCATAGCCGCTTATGCCGCAGATCTCCATCATCTTGCCCACTTGTGCGGGAATGCCTTCCTTTGGCAGGTTTCGCTGCTTCAGGCCAAAGGCGACATTGTCGAATACAGAGAGGTGCGGGAACAGTGCATAGCTTTGGAATACCATCCCGAAATCCCGTTTGTGCACAGGGATGTGGGTCATGTCCTCCCCATCAAGGGTAAAGGTGCCCCCCACAGTGTCGATGAGCCCTGCGATGACGCGCAGTGTCGTGGTCTTGCCGCAGCCGGAGGGTCCAAGCAAGGATAGAAGTTCACCTTTGTGCATGTCCAGGTTCAAGTCTGAAAGGACAAGGTTCTTTTTGTCGTAGGTGACATCGATGTGGCGTAGTTCTCCGAAGTGCATGGTCATTCCCCTTTCACTGGTTTGGTCTTTGTCTGTCGGGTGTTCATTGAGCGGTCTATCAGGGCCATGAAGATGAGGGTCATACCCATCAGCATCACCGACAGGGCGCTGACGGTAGGGTCGAAGTTGTACTCTATATGGTTCATCATGGAGTAGGGCAGTGTGTTCATCCCGGGTCCCTTGAGGTACATCGATACGGGGATGTTGTTGAAGGAGTTGATGAACGAGAGCATGAAGGCGGAGATGATGGCAGGTCGGAGGTTGGGAAGCACTACCAGGATGAAGGCCTTCGCAGGAGGGCATCCGAGCGTACGCGCCGCCTCCTCCATGCTTTCGTCGATTTCCTTGAGGCTTGCGCAGATTATCCTGACACAGTAGGGCAGAACGACCAGAAGGTGTCCCAGTATCAGGGCTAGGTTCAGGGGGATCTGCAGGGATACCACCAGGAAATGGAACAGCACATAGCCGATGACAATGCCCGGTATGAGCGAAGGGGAGAGGAAGATGGAGAGCAGTGCCTTGCTGGGCTTTGAGGGTCTCTTCACGATGGCCACGGCGGCCAGCAACCCTATGCCTATGCCGATGATCGAGGAGAGAAGGGCCAAGGTGAGGCTGTTCTTGAAACTCTGAACCAGGGAGCGTGACTTGAATACCTTTGCAAACCACTGCAGGCTGAATCCACTGAGAGGAAGGGATATGGTGTCGGCACTGTTGAAGGAGGTGATGATGATCAGCAACAGGGGCAGGAAGATAAACGTAAAGGTAAGAAATGCAATAAGGGTGATGAGGCGGTGCCTATACATGGGTGGCCTCCCTCTTGTCGACCTTCGCTGCAATGATGTTGAACAGCTTCATCACCCCCAGGCTTATCAGGATCATGATGAAGGCGATGACCGCTGAGGTGGACCAGTTGGAGAGGGTGTTCGACTGCTGGTAGAGCAGGGAGGCAAGCATCATGTTCTGGTTTCCTCCCAGGAGGGTCGGGGTGGTGTATGCGCTGATGGTCCCTGAGAAGACCAGCACTGAGGCAACAAGCAACCCTGAGAAGGATAGGGGGATGATGATCGTGAAGAAGGTCCGTGTAGGCGAGCAGCCAAGGCTGTAGGCCGCCTCGATGACATCGTCCCCGATGCCCTCCATCACCGAGGTGAGGGTGGAGATCATCACAGGAAGGAAGAGGTAGACCGATCCGATGACAATGGCAAAGTCGGTATAGAGCAGCTTCATCGGGTCGTCGATGATGCCAAGGGTCAGGAACAGCTGGTTTATCAGGCCGTTGCGGCCCAGGATGCTGATCCAGGCAAAGCCTCTCACCACAGCGTTGGTCAGCAGGGGAAACATGATCAGGGAGAGCAGGAGCCTGCGCGTCTTCTCCCCCCTGAGGCTGATGTAGTAGGAGGTGGGCAGGCCAATGACCATGCAGATGAGGGTGGTTATGACCGACAGGCGGATGGAGCGAAAGAAGATCGTCCTGAAGAACGGGTCCCCAAAGAACTCTGTATAGGCGCCTATGCTCAAAGAGGGGGTGAAGAAGCTGGGCGCTATGGTGATGACAAGGGGGATGAGCAGACAGAGCACTGCCAACAGGAATGCGGGTCCGATCGCTAGGATATACCGGTGTGTCTTCATCAAGAGGGTCGCTCCTGTGCTTATGTAAGGGTTTGTTGCAACCTGCAACAATATGTATGATACGTGTAGTATTACGGGTGAGTAAGCATCTGTCAATAAGGCTCAGAGCGATAGAATGTTGCATACTTGTAGCGTGCACATCAGTAGCTTTGGATATTGTCTTTCTCTGCAACAAAAAGATGAGGACCAAGGGGATGTGGCGCCGATAGGGTCCGAGGTTCCTCTACCCATGAACTGCAAAGAAAAGAGTCCCAAAGGAAGCAAATACCTCCAAGTGGAATATATTTGCCCAATGTGCACCTGTCACTTCTTGACAAGATAGGCATATCTTCTTATATGTATATATGAATGCATGCGCATATATGTATACGTATAGGTGTTTGGGAGGGTGGCAGGAACCAGGAGGAACAGTACGAACATGCATGCGCTTACAAAACAGGGCCTTAGCCCTCGTACACTGATAGATCTGATGTGATACCCTGTTTTCTCAGAAGGAGAATATGAAGGGGAACACATAAAGGTAGGCAGTATGAATAGTATCAATAATCCTGATAGTGGCACATACCGTACGGCGATGAAGCTGCACGAGAGGAATATTTCGGATGAACAGTTTGCCAAGCTTGAAGGGTATGCCGCAGAAATATTTACGACATTCGGCCTGGATATAGACACCCCCTCCACAGAAGATACTCCCCGACGCTTCATCAAGGCGATGTTTGATGCCACCGAAGGCTACGATGGTGATCCCAAGCTGGTAAAGGCCTTTGATACGGAGTGCCGTGATGCAGGAGGCTGTGCTTTGAGCCAGATAATCCAAGGCCCGATACCATTCTATGCCTTGTGTGAGCACCATGCACTTCCATTCCATGGCAGCGTGTATGTAGGGTACATCGCCAGTGACCGCATTATCGGGATTTCCAAGCTTACCCGGTTGGTCCGACTTTTCTCAAAACGCTTTGCTGTCCAGGAGCGGATAGGGCAGGAGGTTGCAGATATGTTGGAGGCGACGATACACCCCCAAGGGATTGCCCTATACATAGAGGCCCATCATCTTTGTATGGAGATGCGGGGAGTACGGGAAATAGAGCCGATGACACGTACCACGGTCTGGCGGGGCTCCTATGCAGATGACCCCTCACTTCGTTCAGAGTTCTTTGCATCGTGCGGGTTGCAGCGCCATGGGTAATCCTAAGTTTGTCCTGGTCACAGGAGGGGCCCGCAGGATAGGGCGCTCACTCTCTCTTGCCGTTGCCCGCTGCGGTTTTGATGTGGCTGTCCACTACTTGAACTCACGCACAGAAGCGGAAAGCCTTTGTAGGGAGATCAGGGCATGTGGAAGAGAGGCAGTTGCCTTGCAAGCGGACCTCATGCAACCGCAACAGGTTGCCTCTCTGGTCCCTCGCGTCTTGGAGCATGGCCCATTGGTGGCCCTCATACACAACGCCTCCCTGTTTGAACCGTTGGATTGGCTGAGTTCTGGCCTTGAGGATTGGAATCGGCACCTGATGATCAATCTGACAGCTCCTTTTCTACTCAGCCAGGCATTTGCCCAAGCGTTGCATCCCGGGCAGCAAGGGCGAATCATCAGCATGCTTGATTGGCGGGTCTCACGCCCAGGCTCTGATCATCTTCCCTATACCACCAGCAGGTCGGCCCTTGCATCGCTGACCAAAAGCCTTGCAATTGCATTGGCTCCACAGATAACGGTGAATGCCCTGGCATTGGGGGCGGTCCTGCCTCCCTCTGTCGGAATTGCGGACCCACATATATTGGAGAACGTACCATCCGGACGTTGGGCCCACCTGGAGGAGATCGATCAGGCTCTGATCTTTTTGCTTGCCGGCCCGTCATGCATAACAGGTGAGGTCCTCACCGTCGATGGGGGGCGTCACCTTGTGTAGGAGGTAGTATGGATCAAATCTTTATCAAGAATCTGGTTGCCCGTGGAATTGTCGGGGTCAATGATTGGGAACGTGACAAGGCCCAGGAGATTGTAATCAACGTTGTGCTGTTTGCAGACCTGCATGATGCCGGAAAGAGTGATGACATTGCCGACAGTGTCAATTATCGGACAGTTTCCAAGAAATTGCTACACCACGTTGAAACCACCCGGCGATATACGGTTGAAGCATTGGCTACGGACCTTGCCCGGCTCTGCCTTGAGGAGGAGAGGGTGCAAAGGGTGCGCATTCTCCTTGAAAAACCAGGAGCCGTGCGATTCTCAAGTTCCGTTGGAGTTGAGCTTGAGCGAAGCAGGGATGATATGCCATGAGCAGGACTATGCATACGGTCTGCTTGCTCCTGGGCTCGAATATACGGGCGGAGGAGAACCTTGTCCAAGCTGTTGAACTGTTGTGCACCCATCTGGTTGTTTTGAAAACTTCATCTGTCTGGGAATCAGCGGCAGTGGGATCAGATGGACCCAACTTTCTCAACGCAGCCCTTCTGGCCATCACGCCCTTGGGTCCCGCCACGTTGAAAGAGCTGGTGCTGCGTCCCTTGGAGGGGCAATTGGGCAGGGTGCGCACATGCGATAAGAACGCGCCACGCACGATCGACATCGACCTCATGGTGTTTGACCAACAGGTGCAGGATCCTGACCTGCGGAAGTTTGCCCACATCGCTGTTCCTGTTTCACAGATCATGGCGGACCTCTGCTTAGAGGGCGGAGCATGCCTTAGGGATGTAGCTCTGGCCTTGGGACAAAACACTCCCCTTGTGTTCAGGGGGGATGTTTCTCTCCATCCCTTCACAACAGCGTTCCAGGAGCACAAGGATGGGAGGCTACGAGTAGGGGAGCATGAGTCCGGTTATCCTTGAAGGAGGTGTCTATGGTGAAGATAAAACAGGTGTATGAACCCTTTGACGCTGAGGATGGGGAGCGTTATCTGGTTGACAGGCTATGGCCGAGGGGTATGAGCAAGGAGAAGCTACGCCTGGATGCGTGGCTTAAGGATGTCGCACCAAGTGGAGATCTGAGACGGTGGTTTGGCCATGACGAGGCTAGGTGGGAGGAGTTTCAGAGCCTCTATCGCTCAGAGCTGGATAGCAACCCTGATGGATGGAAGCCTCTGGCAGAGGCTTGCAGACGGGGGAAGGTGACCTTGCTTTTCGCCGCCCATGATCGCGAACATAACAATGCCCAAGTGCTTAAGGCATATGTGGAAGAGCATATGGGATAGGAGGGAGAAGAACCTATGTGAGGGTGGAGAAAAGCTAAACCAAACAGTAAGGAGCTACCAATGAAACAGTATGCGTATGTGATTATAGGTGGGGGCCAGGGCGGTGATGCCGCTGTCCGCGGTATTCGGGATTTGGACAAAAAGGGGTCGATCGCCATGATCTGTCTTGAGCCTGACCCTCCGTACGTCAGGCCGAAGCTATCCAAGGATCTGTGGAAGGGGAAACCCCTGGAGACAATCTGGTGCAGCACCGAGAGCCTTGGGGTCGAGTTTTTCTTGGGACGCAAGGCAAGTGCGATCAATACCCAAGACAGAACCATCACAGACGATAGGGGTGATCTGTATCGCTACGACAAGGTGCTCCTCGCCACTGGCGGTACGCCGAATCGGCTTGCTTTTGGTGGGGACAAGGTCATCTATTATCGGGGTTTGCAGGATTATCGGCGGTTGAGGGCATTAAGTAGAACAGGAAGGACATTTCTTGTCATAGGAGGTGGCTTCATCGGGTCAGAGATTGCTGCTGCATTGTCGATGGCAGGCAAGAGCGTAGCCATGGTTTTTCCAGATAAGGGCATTGGCTGGAGCGTCTATCCTGAAGGGTTGTCCCGGTTTCTCACTGACTACTATCGCCAAAAGGGTGTGGAGGTTTTCACTGAAGAGCGTGTAGTCAGCCTGGAACAAGCGGGGGGAAAACTATCTGTGCATACACAGGCAGGGCGGGTTTTTGAAGTCGATGGTGTTGTGGCCGGCATTGGAATCCATCCGGACACTGAGCTTGCACAGCAAGCAGGCTTGGCGATTGACAACGGTATCGTTGTTGATGAGCATCTGCAGACCTCCACCGCTGGCATCTATGCAGCAGGGGATGTGGCTGCCTTCCTTCATGCTGCACTTGCAAAGCGGGTGAGGGTGGAGCATGAGGACAATGCTGTCCAGATGGGAAGGATGGCAGGTCGGAACATGGCTGGTTCACATGAGTCCTACACCCATGCCCCCATGTTCTATTCGGATCTCTTTGATCTGGGGTACGAGGCAGTGGGCGAGCTGAGCAGCAAGCTGGAGACTATAGCCGACTGGAAGGATCCGTATACAAAGGGTGTGGTCTATTATATGAAGGATGGTAGGGTGCGCGGTGTTCTGCTTTGGAATGTCTGGGACAAGGTCAGTGCTGCACGAGCCCTGCTTGGCGAGCAAGGTCCGTTCACAGCAGTGGACCTTATCGGAAGATTATGACTTTACAGTGCAAAAAGCCTCAATGATGCAAAGAAAACCGTTTGGATCAGCACGATTGCACTGGCAATCCTATTCTTGGGAACAATCTTCATTTTCTGGTGCAGCAAGGCGAACAGGAATGCGATGACAAACCAGGCGATGTAGTTCTGGAGCGGGATGGCTGCACCAGCCCAGCTCCAGTAGTCGAAGGCTATGGCTACCGGCTCCATGATCCAGTCAAAGAACACGGTGAAGGATGCGGTGATGAGAGCGACTGCCATTGGGTGGGAGACCCTTTTTTCTATGATGGTGATGGCCCCCAGTATGATCACTGTCCAGTTGATCCCGATCAGAAGGGGCACACCAAGCAGACCAAAACCCAGGGTCGGGCCGTAGCCATAGGAGCCGAAGACAAGGCCTGTCTGCACTCCAAGGATCTCCAAGGTGAGGGTGGACAGGAAGGTGGCAAGGGCCCAAATGATGAGGCTCTTGTTCTTCCTCTCAGAGAAGAAGCCCACCACTGCTGTGGCAAGCAGGGTATACGGGGTGAAGAGAAGCATCAAGGGCAGGGTAGCTGGAATTACATGCAGTACGATCCCCACAAGATAGAAGATGGCGAGCAGGATGAGCACTCTTTTTTCGTAGGTGGTTAGTTTTTGCATGGAAGGGCGACTCCTAGGGTATGGGCGAATCCTTTGCGGAGGATACGGCTTTTGGGGGGCTTTACCTTGCCCTGGAATATCATGAAGGGGTCCTTATGGATTTTTCTTGCTGTCCAGCAGTACATGTCCGCCGCTGTCATGATGGGGATGCGGAACCTGCGGGGAATATGGCGGTATCCTAAGGATGCCTCCTTCTGCCACCCTTGGTACCGGGTGATCTCACCCCTGATAAAGGCGGTGAAAACCTCTGGCTGGCTTTTGGCACCCTCTAGTGTCAGATCTGTAAGGGAGGAGCCTCCAAGCGGCAGATAGCGTCTGCCAAGGTGCACATCTTCGTCGATATCCCTGATGAAGTTGATGTACTGCATAGCACGCCCGAGCATTGCGGCATAGGGGAATGCCTCTTGTGGCAGGTCCATGATCCTTGCCATGAAATACCCGATTACCTCAGCGGAGCCGTAGATATAGGAGAGGACCTCCTCCTGGGTATCGCAACTGGTCTTTTCAAGGTCGTGCTGCATGGAGTCCAGGAATGCTTCGGTCCACTTGGGATCGAAGTCCTTCCTCACTTGCAAGGCTATGAAGTTGTCGATGATGGCATCACCGCTGGGGACCCCGGTTGTGAAGGCCTGGGCATACCTGTTTCGAAAGGCAAGAAAAGCCTTGGGGTCCACCGGCTGGTCATCGACGAGGTTGTCTGCGATGCGAACAAAGGCGTAGAGGATAAAGACATCTGCCCTCGCCTTTGGAGGGAAGAAGCGGGAGCTGAAGTAATAGGTCTTGCTTCCATTCTTAAATATATGTTCATGTTGTAGCTGGGCCATAATCTTCCTTGATTTCGTTGGCTATGATTTCTGAGGCGATGAGTACCATCGGCACTCCCACACCCGGGTGGGTGTACTGACCTGTATAGTAGAGGTTCCTCACCTTCTTGCTGCGGTGCCTTGGTCGGAAGACCGCAGTCTGGAACAAGGTGTGTGACAACCCAAGGGCCGTACCCTTGAATGCGTTGTAGTCGGAAATGAAGTCGCGGTGGGTATAGATGCGCTTGACCAGCACATCCTGGGTAAGGTCCTCCCCCGTCACTTCCTCTACATGTGCGAGCACTCCTTCCAGATAGGCATCCCTCTGCTCGTCACTGTCTTCAAGCCCCGGGGCAACCGGTACCAGCACAAAGACGTTCTCACAGTTCTCGGGAGCTGAAGTGGGGTCCGTCTTGGAGATGCAGCTGAGGTAGAAGCAGGGCTTCTCCGGCCAGGCGGGGTCTTTGAAGATCGTATCAAAATGATCATTCCACTGCTCGGCAAAGTAGAGGTTATGGTGCTCCATGTTCTTCAGCTTTCTGCCAATTCCCAGGTAGACTACAAACATGGAGGGTGCCAGCACCCGCTTTTCCCAGTAAGCCGGGCTGAAGGAGCGTTCCTTTTCACTGAGCAGGGCCAGCTCTGTATGGTGATAGTCTGCAGAGGAGACCACTATATCGGCTTCAAAGAAGTCTTGTGAGGTCTGCACCCCTATGGCTTTCTTGTCCTTTGTGACAATCTGGGTGACATCCTGGCCGGTGACCAGCTTCACTCCCAGCTCCCTGCAGAGGTTTGCAAATCCCTGTGCAGCACCTGCCATCCCTTTCTCAGGGAAGAAGACGCCCAGCTTGAGGTCGACGTGGCTCATGATCGAGTAGATGGCAGGGGCATCCTGGGGGTCTGTTCCCAAGAAGACCATCGCATACTCCAAAAGTTGTTTTGCACGGCGGTCAGAGACATAGCCACTGACAAACTTGTCAAGCTTCTTGAAAACACCCAGGCGCAAGCCCTCCACCATCAGGCGTTTGTTGAAGAACTCGTAGAGGTGCTTGTAGTCACGGTAGAGGAACTCCTTCATGGCTACGTCGTACTTGTAGGTCGACTGCTCCATGTAGGCTTCCAAGGCCTTGCCGCCCCCCTCTTCAAAGGATTCGAACAGCTTTATGTTCTCTTCCAGCCTTGGGGAGAGCTGTGCGGTCTCTCCATCGCCATAGAAGACCTTGTAGTAAGGGTCCAGGGCTTTCAGGCCGTAGTACTCTTCCCGTTTCTTGCCGAACAAGGAGAAGTACCGGTCAAAGACATCAGGCATAAGATACCAGGAAGGGCCCATATCAAAGGTGAAGCCCTCTGTCTGCCAATAGCGGGCACGACCACCCAGGCTTTCATTCTTCTCTATCAGGGTGACATCCCAGCCATCACGGGCTAGGAGCGCTGCACTACTGAGGCCGGCAAAGCCTCCGCCTATTACGACAATTTTATTTCCCATGGAGTGATGATAGGATGGGTTAGGAAGAAAATCAAGAACTAATAGTAGTAATTATCTAAAAAGAGTGAATAAGTTTAGTAAGGGTAGAAAATCATGAGAACTCTTCAATACGGTGGCCATGGTTGCTAAAGATGAGGTATCCAAGCCTTATGGATGCTGATGCACAAGATCGGAAGCAAGGCATTTTGGCTACAACAGCAATTCCTCTCCTTTGTTTTGTGCTTCTCCCTCCACTCGTGGGAGCAGTCCTTGCAATGATGTTCTGGATCCGATCCTGCAACACAGCAGCCCCCAAGCATGATCTTACCCTCTTCAGCCAGCAGGAAGGATTGTTCTGTCGGCATGCCGTACAAGATTGTGATGGTGTTCTTCGAGCCACACACAGGGCATACCCTTTTTGCCATTGATTACCTCTTGCACTGGTGTTTTTCCTAGGGTCATACCCAAAAGGGAAGAGAGGTGGTCATCTGGAATCTGAGCTACTCTCATCTATGTGGAGTATACCACGGGTTTCCAGGTTGGGAAGGGTGAAAAATCTTCTCTGAGGCCACCATTGCCAACAGGTCTGATATCGTCTTTTTTCGGTTGATGCTATAGAATGTCAGAGGAGAAAAACAATGAAAAACCATATGATCGTACTCTTTGTCCTCCTGACCGCCCTATTGGCAGGGTGCACCGGCTTGAAAGGGGAACTGGCTGTTTCTCCTGTTTCAGAAGAGACCCTTGACCTTGGTGGCTATTGGGAAGGAACCCTAACGATAACCCCAGCCAATGAGCTCACCTTGGGATTCTCCATCAGCGTCGCTGAGGATGGACTGTATCAGGCCATGCTGCAGATACCGACCCAAGGACTTAGGGATTTTCCCGTATCGTCTGTTACCTTTGGGCAAGATGTTCTGACCATAGGGATCGAACCGCTGCATGCATCCTTTAGCGGAACCTATGATGGGCAGACAGGCCAGATCGTCGGAACCTTTGTCCAAATGGGACAATCGCTGCCTCTGGTCCTCCTCAAAGGCGAGCAAAAAAGAAATGTTCGGCCTCAAGATCCCCAGAAACCCTACCCATACATCTCTGAGGATATAACCTTCTCTCAGGCCCCCGAGGGCTTCCTGCTTGCAGGGACCATCACAAGACCACAAGGCGAGGGCCCATTCCCCGCTGTTGTCCTGATCAGTGGTTCCGGCTCCCAGAACCGGGACGGGGAGCTGATGGGCCACAGGCCTTTTCTGGTATTGGCCGACGCCCTTACCAGGTCGGGGATTGTGGTCCTGCGCTATGATGACCGGGGCTTTGTCCTATCGCAAGGGGATGCGAGCACTGCCACCTCCTTGGATTTTGCCGATGATGCAGAATCTGCAGTAGACCATCTGGAGACCTTGGCCTATGTGGATGCTGATGCCATTGGGATTATCGGACACAGCGAAGGAGCCATCATCGGGCCTATCGTTGCCCAGAGGAGACCCGATGTGAGTTTCCTGGTCCTTATGGCCGGGCCGGGAGTCGACGGGGTGGCAGTGCTTGAAGACCAGACTGCCGCGATCCTCAGGGCCCAACAAGCTCCTGAAGCTGCCATCGAACAGGTAGTGAGGAGCAATTTGGCCATCTACGCCACAGTTTTGGATGAAACCCGCACGATGCAAGAGCGCAAGAGTTCCGTCTTGCAGACCTTGCTCTCTTTGGGGATGACTAGTGGGCAGGCACAAGCGCAGATTCCTGCCCTGTTCTCCCTTTGGTACATGACCTTTCTCGCCCTTGATCCCAGCACGTATCTACAGGAGCTTGATATCCCTGTGATGATCCTCAACGGCACCAAGGATACACAGGTATCGGCTTCGCTACATGTGCCGGCCATCGAGGCGGCACTTCTCTCTGGTGGGAACTCTCGCTATACCACGAAGGTGTATGAAGGGCTGAACCATCTGTTCCAACCGGCATTGACCGGCTCCCCAGATGAGTATGCCACCATTGAGACCACAATCGATCCCCAGGTCCTGGATGACATCTCCTCGTGGATCGTCAGGGAGAGGTTCCAGCTCTGATGATTGCCTCTTCTCTTAGCCTGTTGGCAGTGAGTATCGGTCAATCATAGAGATGCCGACAGACCCCTTACGATACAAATACTGTATGTAAAATGGAGGGAGGGTGCCAACTCCCTTATAAGGAATAATTATCAGACAGGCAGGAGTGTAAGAAATAGGGTATCTAGGCAGGATATAAGCACCATATGTACAATAACCCATCAAAATAGTAGTATATTACATTTTGGCCTATCCAATCTCTTGAAACTAGACCAATTATTTGATATTACTCTATGGTTGTTAGCGTAGGCTAATAAATTATTCATAGAGGTGGTACCCGACTTTGGCAATATCAAGAGCTCCGGTCATGAAACGGTGCAAGTATCTCGGGTTAGATCCCTTGGTACTTGGCTATACACATAAACCAAGTATTCGCAGGCAGCAACCAACAAGGCGACGCAAACAGAGCGAATATGCACGGCAACTTATCGAAAAACAGAAACTTCGCTTTGTCTATGGTGTCCTGGAGAAGCAGTTCAAGCTGATCTATGGTCGGGCTGAAAGGGCTAGCGGCAATACCGGTGAAAACTTGATCAGGCTTCTTGAACTACGGTTTGACAACATCGTCTTCCGTCTGGGGCTCTCCTCTTCCCGCAAAGAGAGTCGTCAAAGGATCAATCATGGTCATCTTCTGCTAAACGGAAGACGGGTTGATATTCCTTCGGTCACGTTGAAGGTCGGTGATGTCATCGCTGTCGGTGACAAGGCCAGGCAAGCCCTCTCCTTGCGCAAGTTTTCCCAAAACAGGAAAATTCCCCATTGGCTCCAGTTCGATGAAGAAAAGTTTGAGGCAAAGGTCATAACTCTTCCCACACGAGGTGATATTGACTTTGAGGTCACTGAATCAGCTGTTGTTGAGCTCTACTCAAAGTAGACATCCCATCTCCCCTGATGCCATCAGATTGCACATGCACATGGGTAGGGACAGGTGATGGTGGCCTGCTTGAGCAAAGCAGGCCACCATCACTGGTGACCATAGGGTCTCCCTCGGATAGGCACTCAGCATCTTCTTTCTTCCTGGTCAGAACCAGGTCCATCACAGAGAATATTCCTATAACGCCATGTTTCCTTCCAAACCTTGCAGCAGGGTATTTCCCAAAGGTTAGATTTTCCGCCTATATTTTCAAAGGTAGTGCCTCCTCATGCTGCAACCGGGGGGGGTAGACCCCTTTTGTCGTATGGCTTCACCGAATCCATTTAATGTAGTATCTTCTATAGTATAAAGATACTGAATTGATGTATCTTTTGCCATTTCAAGGATGTGCGTACAATGTCAGGTCAGGGCCAAGGGTTATCCGTATGATCTGTTTGGCATGCTATAAAGGAGATTCTATGATAGTACAAGGAACATACGGTTCTGCGAAAGTCTTTGCCCAAGATTTGGAAGATGGGGCCAGGGAACAAATACAGACGTTGTTAGACCAAGATTTCATTGAAGGTGCAACGGTAAGGATCATGCCGGATGTACATCAGGGCATGGGGTGCGTGATCGGATTTACTGCAGATATGGGGGACAAGGTGATTCCTAACATTGTCGGAGTTGATATAGGGTGTGGAATGCTCACTGTCGAGCTTGGGAACATAGCTATCGACCTTCCTGAAATTGATTCGATAATTTCCAGCAGCATTCCCTCAGGACGGAACACCCATGATAGGAGGACAATTGAATTTGCCAGGTTGGAAGAGCTGCATATATGGAGGGAGTTACAGGATACGAGGAGGATAGAGAGGAGTATAGGTACCCTTGGTGGGGGCAATCACTTTATTGAAGTAGGTGTCGATAGCCAGGATAAGACCTATCTTGTTATCCACTCGGGCAGCAGAAACCTGGGTACTCAGGTTGCCCGCTATTATCAGAACCTCGCCATAGACCTGTGCAGCGGCAAGGAGGAGCTTTTTACAAGGCGGGACCATATACTTGAAACCTATAAGCAACAAGGAAGGGCACAAGAGATAAAATCCGCCCTAAACCTATTGGCGATGGAATACAAAGGGCTACAGCCAACCTATCCTCGGGACTTGTGCTTCTTGACGGGTAAGTTTAGAGATAGATACCTGCATGATATGAAGATCTGCCAGGAGTATGCCAGTTTGAACCGGGAGGTAATGGCTGATATCATCCTCTCCAAGCTGTTGCAAAGAAACCTGCATGAATTCCCCCATTTTGAGACCGTCCACAACTACATCAGCTTTGAGGATAATATTATCCGCAAGGGTGCCATATCGGCATATGAGGGGGAGAAGGTGCTGATCCCCATTAATATGCGTGATGGCTCCATCCTTGCCACGGGTAAGGGGAATAGCGACTGGAATTATTCTGCTCCCCATGGAGCAGGAAGGGTATTAAGTCGGACCGAAGCCAAGAAGCAGTTGAATATGCGATCGTTCAAGAGTGATATGGAGGGTATCTACTCCACCTCTGTTCACAAGGGTACCCTGGATGAAAGCCCCTCTGCCTACAAGCCTATTGCAGAAATACTGGAGGCTATAGGGGAGACCGTCGATGTCATTGATATCATACAGCCCATCTACAACTATAAGGCCCATTAACAGCTATGCGGTATAGAAGGCAGTGGTACTATGAGCTCACCTGTCGGGCATGGGGAATCTATGGTGGCACTAGAGAGGTTCGCCGTGGTTCCTCTTCCCCATACAACAATGAACAGTAGGTGAGCATCCTCTTTGTAGGGAGGGCTCTGCTGTAATCGATGGCTCAGTAGTCACCAACCAATCTCACAAAAGCCACTTTTGTGATGCACTTCTTTTCAATGTTCCCATGGGCATCTTTTGTAACCAGCAGGAGCTCCTGTACACCATCAGGGCCTACAGGAATGACCATCTTGCCCTTAGGTGAGAGTTGCTCCAGCAGTGCCTCTGGTATCTTTGTTGCTGCTGCAGTCACCATTATGCGGTCATACGGAGCGTGCTCAGCCCAGCCCAGGCTTCCATCGCCTAGGGTGAATTCTATATTCGTATAGCCAGCTCTCTCAAGTTTTTCAATTGCGCTTTGATGGAGGCCGGGTATCCTCTCAATGGTATAGACCCTACCGGCAGCTTTAGCCAATAGCGCAGTCTGATACCCTGATCCTGTTCCGATCTCCAGCACCTTGCTCTGGGGGCTGATATCCAGAAGGATGGTCATCTCCAATACCAGGCTGGGCTGTGATATTGTTTGTCCATATCCTATCTGAAACGGAGTATCCACATGTGCTTGCTCTTTATGGAAATTCATAAAAAAGCTTCTGTCCACCTCATGGTACAACTTGGTTATTCTTTCTCTTGTATTCATATGCTCTACCACCTGTGCTGATAGTATACCACAGTATGCTGCCTTTATGTTTTGAAGCATAATCCAGCATATCATATTTTTGATGAATACATGTATGCTTGTATGATTGAGAAGAGTGCTTGTATGATTGAGAAGAGTGCTATGAACATGGGACTGAGTTTTTCATCCTCCCAAGGCTCCATACAGGGCCATTTCATATCCCTATGCCAAACATTGGTACATTGGTGCCATTCATTCTTGCTACATAGTCTTTTTTAGAACAAAATGGGCTATGGAGCAAAGGAGTCTGTATCCATGGGTGTACCAGAGCACATTCGTAGCGTAAAGAGGCCGAAGAATACCATTGTTGATGACAGTGGCAGGGATGGCGTGAACAGATACTCTGTGCGGGCACGCACTGGTGTGAAGTACGTCAGAGATGGAAACCCCCAACCTGCAAATGGCAGGGTCATAGGGCATATCACCGATGGACGGTTCGTACCGCTGACCGAGAGGGTTTCTGATGAGCCCGCTTCCCTTTCCTATGGGGCGGCGGCACTGGCAAAATCCATCTCAGATGACCTGTTTGACGACCTTTTTGCAGTATATCCACCGAATGAGGCTGCAACGATCATGGTGATTGCAATGCTCAAGGTCCTGATGCCGGGCATAACGGCTGGCAGGTATTCAACCCACTACAAGAGGACATTCATATCCAAATACTACCCGAACGTGGCACTAGACAAAAGGTCCGTAGGCTTGCTCTTCAAAAGGCTCGGAATGGATGGCAAAAAGAGGAAAGCCTTCTATGCATCCAGGATACATAGGGTAGCCCCTGACCACCACATCGCCATAGATGGGATAATGAGGCAGGACACCAGCACGATCAATGACCTTTCCGCCTATTCACACAAGGCTCAGGTCGATGAAGGGCGTGACTTCCCCTTGCTCTATGCATATGAGATGGAGTCAGGGGAGCCTTTGTGCTCTGAGGTCTTTGTAGGGGCGAGCATCGATGCAGATGCTTTTTCCACCTTCATCACCGACAACAACATCCCTGAAGGCATGCTGGTACCTAGCAATGAAATGATAGGTGAGAAGTTGTCCCTCCACATGAGCAAAGAGGGTGGGGATGGATGCTTGCTCAAGCTCATCTTCAAGCAGTACACGGAAAGGGAACCCCTCGATCCGACAACCATGCAGGACGAGTACTCCCTCATCGGAGTAGCGCTTGTGAACTTTGTTGCAGCGCTCATGACTTACAGGATGGTGCGAAAGGCCGGTGATGCTGACCTTTTGGATGGTCTGACCTATGGGGACCTGATGGAGGACCTTTCATCGGCCTGGAGAAAGGCCGGTTCTACGGGCTTTCCGAGGTCCGGAGACAAGCAATGGGTCCATACCCTGCCTGCTGTGTTGGTATTGCTTGAGAGGCTCGGACTGTCCGAACCTCTGATACAGGAATCGAAGCCGGTGGGAAGACCGAAGAAAGAAGAGGCAGAACCTGACAAACCAAAGAGACCCAGAGGCAGGTCTAGGAAAAATCCAGCTATAAATAACGAGGCAGAAAAGCCGTAGTCCTTTTCCGGAAACGTATAGTTCACAGCCTGGGACCAGGTCCAGGAATAACGTCACCCTAGTTTTTTGGGGATTCTTCGGGTAGGATGTGTGGTGAGTTTGCTGTAGCGACTAAGGCAGAGCATCAGGTCAGTGCAGGCTAATGATTTGCGCCTCAGGCGTGGACTCTGTTGGAAAAATGCTATGGAGGAGTGCCGAAATGTCCTATTCCCCAAGATTGAGTTCTGGCTTTACCTTTGCAAGAAACCGTAGTTCTTTTATATCTCCCCAGTCGGGTATGTGCTCGTTTTGCACCCAGGACTGTGATGGTACCTGTGAGATTGCACAGGCAGCTGTTTTGGGAGCGCAAACGGTATATCCCACCACAACCGGAACCAATCAGATAGCATCGGAAAAAGACTATCCCATTGATTTTTCCCACTTCAATATCAATGGCCGGGTTTTTGGTGCCCAGGGAGCCAATGCAACTCCAAACGAAGCAACCATTTTCAATGTTGCATTGGAACGCACCTACGGCTCGTACCACCCGGTCACGATGACCATGCCCGTCATCCTGCCTGCCCTGATCAAGCTTGACTGGCAGGACTACTTCTCCGGTGCCGCCATGGCGGGGGTGACCTGTGTAATTGGCGAGCAAGCTAGCAACAATGACCCAAGCCTAACAATCACCGATGGAAAGATTACGGACTTCCCCTTGCTGAAAGCAGCTTTTGACTGTTTCGATCACTATGACAGAGGCTATGGGCAGATAGTACTGCAATGTAATTTGGAAGATAACCTCATGGGAGTTCCCCGGATTGCCATAGAGAAATATGGGATCAGGGCTATTGAGATTAAGCTTGGACAAGGGGCAAAGGGCACCCAGCCAGTGGTACGGATAAAGGACCTTGAGACAGCACTGATCAAGCAACAGCGCGGCAATCTGGTTTACCCCGACCCCAGTGACCCCTCCATCCAGAGGGCGTATCAGGAGGGTGTCTGTCCTAACTTCTATACCTATGGCAGGCTTCCCATGTGGTCAGAAGTTTCTCTAATGGCCCATATTGCCATGTTGCGCGATATGGGTGCCCAGAACATCTATGTCAAGATGGCTGGATTTGACAGGGCGGATATTGAAAGGGTGCTCAGGATAGCCTGTGAGGCAAAGGTTGATATGGTAACCTTTGATGGAGCTGGTGGGGGCTCCGGATACAGCCCTTCAAAGATGATGAACGAGTGGTCTTTACCCACCATCTGCCTGGAGGATGTAGTGGTCCGCCTCTGTGCCCAATTACAGGCAGAGGGATTCTCCCTGCCTGCCATCGTGATGACCGGTGGTTTTGCAAGTGAAGACCAGGTGTTCAAAGGTCTTGCCTATGGTGATGGTCATGTCTTGGGAATAGGGTTGTGCCGCTCTTCCATGGCTGCGGCCATGTCCGGTAAAACAATTGGGGAGCAGATCAAGGGAGGAAACGTTCCGGAGAGATTCAAAGCATATGGTTCAACGATTGAGGATATATTTTGTGATCTTCCTGACTTGCGCGCCATGTATGGTACACAGGCAAACCAGTTCCCTCCTGGCGCTATAGGTCTCTTTTCATATCTCAATAAGATTGCATTTGGCTTGAAGCATTTTGCTGCCCTGAATCGTAAATTCAACCTGGATCTTCTGAACAAGAGTGACCTCATCGCCCTGACTTCCGAAGCAAGGAGCCTGATGGCAAATACTTGGTTCACACCATAAAAAGGCTATCCTTAGGCTCGGGCTGGGTAGGGTGTTGGATTATACCCATGGGCAAATATGTATCTAGTTAGATGGTAGTTAATAACGATAAAATATGGGCTTGGCACCAAATGGTATCTCTTGCCTTGTTTTTCATTTGTTGATACCTGAAATAGATGATGCATAGGAGAGTTGCATATGAAAAGATGTAGTTGGGCAGGTGATGATCCTTTGTTGATCGACTACCACGACAAGGAATGGGGGATTCCGCTTCATGATGACCGCAAGCAATATGAATATATCAGTATGGAGGGTATGCAATGTGGGTTGAGCTGGCTGACCGTCCTAAGAAAAAGGGATGCCCTTCGTATTGCATTCGATGATTTCGATGCTGCCAAGGTTGCCCGGTATGATGACGGAAAAGTAGAGGAAATCATGAGAGTGGAAGGTATAATTCATTCCCCAAGAAAGATTCGCGCTATCATCAGCAATGCAAGGGTATTTCTCTGTATCCAAGAGGAGTTTGGCTCTTTCTCCTCGTACCTTTGGCAGTTCACTGACAACAAGACTGTCGTATACCCCGGGCATGCTGATGGTTCTGTCCTCATAGCAAAGAATGAACTGTCCGATACGATACATAGCGATCTCAAGGGAAGAGGATTTTCATATATTGGCTCGATCACCATGTACTCGCATCTCCAGGCTGCTGGAGTCATCAATGATCATCGGGATTACTGCTTCAGGTATCATCAATTGAATGAAGGGTCATAAGCTTCACCACATATGGTTGAAGGACTCTCTGCTTCTGATGCAAATATGGTTTTCCGGTCTTTAGATTATACCAAGGGGTGCGCATGGTAGAACTTACTGTAGGTCATAGCGGAGAGTATGATTTTTATTCGATACAAGAGGCTTTGGATCAGGTTCCGTATGGGACACGAGCCTCGATACTGGTGAAACAAGGGCTGTACAGGGAGAAGCTGTTTTGTGACAAGAGAGATATCACTATCCTGGGTGAAGGACCGGAAAGAACAGTCATAACGTTTTCTGATGGCGCCTATGAAATGCTTTCAGAAGGGCGTAAGCGTGGCACATTTCGTTCATATACGGCCTTTTTTTCTGGAGATCGAGTACATCTTGCCCATGTAGGGATACGCAATGATGCAGGAGATGGCCGGGACGTAGGGCAATCGATGGCACTGTATCTGGATGCACGACAGAGTTTTCTGGAGGATGTGCACCTGTGGTCCCATCAGGATACCCTGTTTTTAGCTCCTCTTCCCGAGAAGGAGTTGGAAGTGCAAGGGTTTTTGGGACCCCGGTGTTTTTCAGAGCGTATACCCAATGAGGTTGTAGTCAGGAATTCTGTCATCAGTGGAGATGTTGATTATATTTTTGGTGGCGCTGATGCCCTATTCTCATCCTGCAGCATCATTTCCCTGAATCGAGGTGAACCCATCAATGGGTATGTCACGGCACCCTGTGGCAACAAAGAGGGTAGGGGGCTGGTATTCTTGCAATGTGAGTTTCTTTCTGATGGATGTGCAGATGAGTCTGTCTTTCTTATGAGGCCTTGGCGTGAGGAGGGAAAGGCAACGTTTCTTTCATGCAGGTATGGAGACCATATTCATAGGTTGGGTTTTTCTCCTTGGATCGGCAGGGAGGAGAACAGTTCCTTCACCTTTTCTGAGTACCAGGCAGATGCTTCGATTCCCATGGAGAGAAGCAACCAGGTATATTTGCCCATTGGGTATTAGGGTTTTGCCATGATGGAAATGATACAAGCTGTATGAGCCGTGATAGTCATGTACGGATACGGGGGAGTCTGAGAGTGAAACTCTTTTGGGCTATCCGACTGGCAATGTGTATATGCACTACTCATCTGTATTTCTATTCTTTGAAATACAATGCGGTCTAATCTCACTATACTGTCATAAGTAAATGCACGTTATTATTTACTAATTATAACTATTATAAGTATTTATAATAAATAAAATAAAAACATATAATAATAGAAAATATTAATAGCTTAAGTATTGACATATGTTAAATCAGGTTGTATTATATGTATATACTTAGGAAAAAAGTATAAAACTTGCATCAGAGCTATTAAGCTCTTAAAGGATACCTACATGAATAGAAGATTACTGACCCTCCTCATTATAACTCTTATCAGCATAGGGCTCTTTGCTGATACACCCGTCACTTCCACGGACCAGGCTACGATAAAAATAGCTTCTACTGTTGAACCCTTCGTACTCTTTGGAGTCTCTGCTGAAGAGGTTATGGGTAATGAAGCTTACTCTTCCTATGCAAATTTCAATAATGCTTTCAGTTCTACCATCACAGTAGATAAACCCATGCTTTCATTTGAGGAAGCAGTGGTGGTAGGCTACGTGGCAGCCATTAACAATACCAGGACACAAATGACTCTCATTATCACTACCTCTGATTTGACAAATGGCACCGATACAGTTCCACTTGGTATTGCTGGAAATTCTCAGCGTACCATCCCAAAGGCTTCGAAAAATGAATTAGGGGTCCTTAGAACTGGGCCAATTAGCGTAAAAGCTTGGAACGGAAGAGCTGCTAAGGCACCTGCAGGCACATATACAGCTACTGTCACGATTTCCCTGGTCACCGGTAGTTGATCATCCGCTTTCTTATCTAAGCTATAGAACAAGCCTCCATTGGGGGCTTGTTCCTATTAAGGGGGAGGATATGCTTTTGTATCGGATGTATTTTCATTTCTCCATGCTGCATTAGATCTCCCGGCCAATCTCCCAGATGGGAGAAACCGCTCTCTTCATCAAGATGTAGGAAAAGGTAGCCATGAGGATTATGGTCATGCATCTTTGCCGTTTCGATAAGGCTGTTCTGATCCCTTCTTCAATGCCATGTACCGCCAACTGCCACTCAGAGAGAAACCAGGTTCGTCCCGCGTATGATCCTGTTATGCCCAAATTCCCAAAACATTATAGCTAGGTTTTAACATAATCCCTATTTTCAATGGAAATAATAGCTTTTATGCTTGACTTTTCACCTAAAACATAGTTATAATTGTAGCTATGATTAAGCAAGAACCAAACACCAAGGTCATCGAGGTTTACAACAAGAAAGCCAAGACCACCTACATCTATGAGGACACCGCCTACTGGGATCCTGTCCTCAAGCAGGGCCGCCACAAACGCAAGGGCATCGGCAAGCTTGATGCAAATGGAAAGCCTGTCTACAACGAATACTATCGCAACAGGATGAAGCAGACTGATGAGGCACAGAAGGAGAGGGTTGTATCCAAGACAACCCTCTTGGGAGAGAACCTCATCCTGGACAAGATCATTGCCGACACCGGCCTGAAACAGGTGCTCACCAAGACGATCGGCAAGGAAAAGGCAGACCTTTCCCTGCAGCTGGTGAAACATTCTGTCTGTGAGGGCAAGCCCTTCTGCTATGCGGAGACCTGGCTGGATGCCCGTGGATTCGAGGGATCCGCCCTGTCTTCCCAGCGGATCACTGATTTCCTCAGGTCCCTGGACAAGGATGTCCAGAACGGCTTCTATGCAGGCTGGATTGCTAAGAAAGCAGAGAAGAGAAGCCTTCTTTTTGACATTTCATCAATCTCCTCGTATGCCAAGAACAACCCATACGTGGAGTGGGGCTACAACAAGGACCGCGAAAAGCGTGAACAGATAAACATAGCCCTTATCAGTGCCTACGAAAGCAATACGCCCCTATGGTGCACTGAGCTGCCGGGAAGCATGTCCGACCAGATTGCCCTGGAATATGTCTTTGACCAACTTGAGAAGCTTGATGTCGGAAAGGTCGGTCTCTTCCTGGACAAGGGGTTCTACAGCGAATACAACATACGAAACCTTACCCAGAAAAGCCATAAGTTCACCATACCTGTCCCATCCCATCTCAAGTGGCAGAAAGAGTTTATAGATAACCATCGAGGGGAGCTGCAGCGTCCTGCCAACCTGATCGAAACTGGGGACGAGACTTCCATCATCTACGGCCTCACTGTAGTCAACACCACCAAGTACGGCAGGATGTGGGTCCATCTCTACTATGATGCAGTAAGAAAGGAGCGTGACATTGCCAGCCTGATGGCAACGCTCAACACATGCCAGGCCGAGCTCGAGGATGAGAGCCCGCTCAAGGGCCATCAGTACTTGTACGAACGGTATTTTGAGGTCAGGGATACCCCCAAACGGGGAAGGAAGGTCACCCTCAAGCATGAGGCTGTCGATGAGTACATCAGCGGGCACAGTGGCTATTGGATGTTGCTGTCCTCCGATGAGAAGGACACGGCCAAGGCCCTCTCCCAATGCCGTAACCGCAATGACATCGAGCTACATTTTGACGATATGAAGAACCTGCTGGACTGCAAGCGGATCCGGGTCCATTCTGATGATGTGATGCAGGGACGGATCTTCATCAACTTCCTGGCTATGATTGTAGTGAACGAGCTGAAAAGGTTCCTGGCATCCATCCCAGCCAAGGAGAGGAAGTACTGGAACCACCAGATGATCCTGCACAAGGTAGCCACCTATGCAAAGATCCATTACAGGGGCAAGTACAAGGATGTCTTCTCAAAACCGACCAAGTCACAGAGACTGATCTTCGACTTGTTCGACATCAAGTATGACTGGAAGGGAAAGTTGGTACATGACGAGGGTGAGGTGGTGCCTGCCGACGAAGATGAAGAGACCTAGTTACAAAAGGTTGGGAATTTGGGGTTATGGTCTTTTGTACTAGTGTCTCTACTGCTTTCTTTTCAACTACTTCACATAGTTTCTTCAACACACACAGATCAACTCCCTCATGTTCTATAGCAAATTCAAGATGACCTTTGAGCAAATTTGCTGGCTGATGCCTGGAGGTAAGAAGATGCCAATTTTTCTCTTTCACTATTTTGTGTTTCAGCCCGATAGCCATTTCTGTAAAGGGAAGGGTGCAGGAAGGTGAAATGCATCGATGAGGGCTATATATCCTGCCGGTATTGCCTCCTCGGGAAGCGAAAATCCGTGAAATACTGTTACTGGATCTTAAAAGAAAGTGATCTGACCCGGGTTTGGGGTGTTGAAAGGGTAGGGAAAGACGCAAAAAAGGGAGGTAATTACTTACCTCCCAAGGTTTTGCCCAGAAAAAGACTCGAACTTTCACGACCTTGCGGCCACTAGGACCTGAACCTAGCGCGTCTACCAGTTCCGCCACCTGGGCGCAGTGCAAACTATAAAGTATTATAGGATTGTGTGTCAACAGAGTTTATTGGGAATTTAGGGCATAAGGATGTGGATACTCTGCCACCGTTCAAGATTGGCAGTGACGGAAGGATTCTCGAATGGGACAGCGAGGATGAAGTTGAGCTGGAAAAGGGACACCGGCATTTTTCCCATCTTCTTGGTGCTTATCCAGCTGAAATATTCACTTCTGAGCGCAATGTTTCCCAGTTTGATGCATCCAGAAAATCTTTGGAGTAAAGGCTATCCCATAACAGTGGACATACGGGATGGAGCCGGGCTTGGAGTGCTTGCCTTTTCGCCAGGTTCAAGGATCCTGAAATGGTCTCTTCCTGCTTCAAGACGTTGATTGGAGAACTCTCCTCTACAACACCGCTTGACCTTCATCCTGACTATTATCCCCAGAAGAAGCGTCCTACCCAACCTAAGGATGATCCCATGTTGTTCGGCAGGCCGTTGGCAGATCCTCCCATGATTTTCAACATCGACGGAAATCTTGGAGGTACTGCAGCATTCATGAGGCTTTGATGCAGTATAGGGACGGTTCTCCCTATCCGCTGCCGGCTAGACCAAAAGGGACGATCGGGCCGTTGCGTAGGAGGGCATACGGTCTCATTTTCGTTTGAAGGCGGCTTGATAACAAACCTTGTAGTGGTTCTCGGTTTTGAGCAACAGCTTGTTGTGGTCGGCTTAGGTAACGATGGCTCAGACATCTTGCTACAAGGGAAGGCCGGTTCAAAACACAAGGTTCGGTAGGGCATCCATGCAACAACCAGGGACCCTTCAGTGTAAAAATTCGTTTGCCCCTCACGTATTGCCGGTTGCCAATATTATTTGTATCTTTTGCTTATCACTAGAATAAAGAGGAAGGTACAGTATGAAAGTAACTTTTGCAGGAAATAGCGTTGAATTGGTTGGAACAGAGCTACACATAGGCGATACCATCGCCAACTTTACTTCTGTAAAAAACGACCTTAGCCCATTTAATTTAAGCGAAATCAAGGGAAAGAAGCTTATTCTCGCCGTCCCATCGCTGGACACCTCTGTTTGTGATGCTGAAGTAAGGCGTTTCAATCAGGAAGCTACCAAAACCAAGGACGTCACCGTCATTGTCGTTTCTATGGACCTCCCCTTTGCTCAGGCACGCTGGTGTGGAGCAGCTGGAGTAGAAAACGTTCTTACAGTCAGTGACTATAAGGACCGTAATTTTGCCCATACCTTTGGAGCATATCTGCCTAATGTTGGCCTTATCGCACGTTCGGTCTTCATGCTAGATGCAAATAATAAAGTAACCTATCTTGAGTATGTCCCAGAAGTGACTGATCATCCCAACTATGACGCAGCACTGAAAGCTGTGCGTGCATAGCAAGCTACCCGTTTCGTTATTCTCCCGGGTTACGGCATCTTCGTAGTCCGGGATTTTTTTACCTTGTGCTGCTTTGAACTGATTGGCAGTGAAAGTCTGCTCTACATGCAAAGCCTAGTATCGGACTCAAGCACAACCTATGATTGCAGGACTATGTGGTGAAGAAAATCTTGTCGTAGACACTTGATGGCCTCGATGTAAAACAAACAGAGCAGAAGTACCATGAAAATCATTATCTAGACAGGAAATCCTCATTCTCCCCTGACATGGTTGATTCTTTAGCTTTCCTTTTACCCGTGTATTGTTTGAAAAAAGGTCAGGTGCTTCTTGCCTACTCTCTTTTTTTCATTGCCCGTTTTTCCAGCCAGCTTCCGGCAACCATAAAGAACAGCATACCGCATAAGGCAAGCCAGCCCATCCAGTCCCCAAGGTGAGATGCAATGGTGCCTTTGCCTGTGCCGAGTTGCACATCAGCGACAAGGGTGGCTTCACCTCCTTCAGGGTATGCTGCCAGGGCGAGGATATGCCCGTAGGGGTCAATGATGGCGGAATCAAAGCTGCCATCCGCCTTCACCATTGCAACGCGGTTTTCTACTGCTCGGAACACGACGTGGGTGTAGTGCTTTTCTGCGATACTACCCCAATCGTTGGAAGGAACACCAATCAGCTGGGCTCCCTGCCGTACCAGTTTCCGTGCTGTATCTGTGTAATCCAGGTCATAGCAGATGATGGTGCCCAATGTGCCTATTGGTGTGTGATAGACAGGGTAGGTGCCCCGAGTCAGGCTGGTTTCCCCACCAAATACAACAGGGTGGTCTTTGCCGAATACACCCAGGAACTGACCTTGGGGATTGATGATGGTCGCTTCATTGCGAAATCCTTCCTCCAACATAAGGATATACCCTAAAGCCAGAAAAGAATTGGTCTCCTGGCTTAACCCTGCTACATCCAGGCGATCATCCACTTGGGGATCCCATAGGAACGACCCTTCGGGCCAGACAATGAACTGTGCCCCGGCAGAAGCGGCATCCCGGGTTTGTTGCAGCATGGAGGTATGGAGTTTTTCAACCAATTCATCTTGCCCCTGGCTTGCGCTGATGATGGGAGATTCCTGGGGCTGAATGGCGGCTACGGTTATAGTAGGGGTAGAAAGCGCCCTGGTGTACAGCATCAAGCTGAGCCCAATCCAAACTATGAGGACAGTCCCCCCAGATACTGTCCAACGACGCAAGAGCATGGGATTGAGGCTTGGTGCGTCACTCAGGACCCAACGTTGATCAAGGCGCTTCATCACCAGTAAGGCAAGCACATGATTGACCATCATGACCACCATGCCCATCCCAATGATCCCAAAGATACTTACGCCTTGGATAAGCCAAGTCTGACGGTAGAAAGGGTATGCGATGAAAGCCCATGTCCCTGCAATGGGAATGAAGAGGCGGATCATCTCGCTACCCGCCCAGGATGTGATGCCGCTGATCACAAACCAGCGGTACCCGGTTTTTGTATGGAATTTGGCAAGCCCTCTATCTGTCAGAAAAGTGATTCCACCGGCAATTAGCGGCAACCAGACCATGAATGTGCCAACAGGTGCAAAAACAGGGCCGAGGTACCCCTGTAGCCACACAGCTGTTCCAATAGCCGGAGCAAGCGAAGAGATCTTGGGCGGCAGGATACGATATTGTGCCACTAATACAGGAATGAAGCCGATAAGCGCCAATGGCCAGATCTCATACGGTGGAAAAGCGCATACTAAGGCCAGACCACCGAGTATGGACATACCCGTGCCCAATAGCATTCGTTTGCTTGGTGAAAGGTGTTGGTTTTGTATGTTCAGCCTCCCTGAATGGTTTGAAAATGGAAAAAACAGGGGTTGAGTCTTCTTTGCATTACTGGACACACTCAGCCAAGCTATTCTTTCCATTTCTTATAAGGCGATACCAAGATGTCTTTCATCTATCATCTTAGTAATCATCGGCTCTGTTTACCTATCCGTCAATACTTGCTCTATACTTCTTAGCTAGAGCGACAGAATACCTACCAAAGGAATCTGATGATGTAGCTGAGTAGTGCATCAAAAGTCCAGGGTATCTTCTCATTGCTACGCTTGTCCTGACCAGAACGATTCCCCCCTGTGCCGCTCAGGATATCTGTGGTAATATTTATAGTGAAATGCACATCGTAAAAGTGTGCACTTAGCATACAGGAATTGAAGAGTCTGCCAAGGTAACGCTGAAGTGCCCAACGCAAGAGACAACAGGAGGCTTCCATGAGGAAAAGTTTGCTTGTCGTGCTTTTACTGCTCTGTGTTCTCGGAACCTATGCCGATCAGAATCCGGACAATACGGGTGCTTCCTTTCACCGTGACTACAGCTTGGCTCTGGGTGCCCCGTATGACTTGAGCAATTCGGTGATCAATTCCCGCTCGATGGGGAAAGCCCTTATAGATACATATTATCGTGGTGTCGGTCCACAGATCAGTAGCCCCTTTGTAAGGAATCTTTTTGGCGCCCTATGGTCTTTCACCGTTACCTGGTCAGCTACGACTTGGCCCCACGAGTTTGGACATTACCTTAGGACAAAACAGGTGGGAGGAGATTTCTGGATAAAGAGCATGGGATTCCCAGGACCCGAAGGTGGCAGGAGCTTTCCGGAGGACGCAACCCTGGAGGACGAACTGCTGTTCGCCATCGGAGGCCTGGAGGTAAACAGCCTGATAGCCTTAGGCATACAGCAGGACACCTATCGCTACAACGGGTTATATAACGACGAATTATATGCTGCCTTCTTCCATCGGATCATTTATCCAACCTATCTGTGGCTGACCCCCATGATGGACCCTTCTGATCCTGCAAACTGGATTGATGAGGACGGTAAGCAGATCAGCCTAGGTGATGTGGCAAGCGTAGCCAGACTTATCCTGGAACGGCAGGGCAAGAAGGTGTTGCTCCCTGACGGTACGGTGAACCCTGAGTTGTTGACTTTCTATAAAAATGCACAGATATGGTCCCTGATCTGGAACCTTGCGGATATCAACCTGTACTACCAAGTTGCCGCTTTGTTCAAGGGAGAACTTGATGGCACTCGTCCTCCCTACCTTATAGGCGACTCCACTAGGGGGTGGTCCTATGGCATGCTGGCAAATGCCTCGGTCTTGGGTGCCGAGCTGTATTTCAATAATTATCTTAGCTGGGATGGAAGGCATTATTGGGCTTACTTGAAGTATGGCTTCCCTTACACTGATTACGGTATCGGCCTTGGTTTTCCGGACATCCTGCAAACAAAGGCCTTGCATGCCGACCTTGAACTCCATGCCTGGCATCAGGAGTACTATGGCACCGGCGTTGCAGTTAAAGCTACGCTGGATATTCCCTTGTCTCAAAGCCTTTCAGCCATCGTCCAACCCATGTGGAAGCTTGATGGCTACCTGCTTGGAACCCCTATAGGGCAGGGCTTCAGCGGCTATATAGGGCTAACCTACAGGCCTTGAGAAAGCAAATGCGTACATGCCTGTCTGTTTCATAGGTTGGGAGAACACTGTATCTGGAGCATGAAATTGTCCAGTGTGAGGAGGTCTTTCGCTTCAACATACTCGTTGGTGAACTTGCTATTACGGCATATCCCGATTTCTCCTTGCAGGCTAAAGCATAGTTTCACCATAGAGGGTGAAGAAGAATCTTAGCCCAAGAGTAGCAGTTGCTGGAACATTTAGCTTCATACAAGAGGCTCCCAAGGAAATCAGAGCAATCTTTCTTGTACTGGTTACAGGTCTTGGAGCTAGTCTGGGTATAAAGGGTATGCAAGTATGGGGATGAAGCATTTTTTTACTCGTATTGATTACAGCTTTATGATACCACCTCCAGCAACCTTCACTTCCCTGACTCCATAGTATTGAGTATCTTCTCTATATATGAAGACACCAGTAATCCAATTCCAAACTCCACTGAATCCAAACATAAAAAGGAAGCCCTTATGAAACAGACTCTCAATCTCTACAAGAATAACGCCACGTGGCTCTTCGATGACCCTGAGAAGGACATCGTTGCTGAGCCGTTCGTGGAAGGCTCTAGTGAACTGATAACAGCCATACAGGGGCAGTTGGGACTGTCTGGAAGTAACCTTTCTGTTTCATTCTCTGATGAACCCTTCCCTGAGAGCCGGTTCAAGTTGGAGTGGAGGGATTCGAGGGAAGAGTAAAACCTGGAACCAGTACTACTCAAAACGACTAGACATGGAGAACTGGCTATGCCCAGTGCTGTTGAGGTACTTTGAGTCGGTTCCAAAGAAGCTGTATGTGGCAGTGGGGTGGAGAATGACTTGATTAATCAGACACCCAAAGTGAAGCTACTAGATAGAACTTGACAGTACTATTATGTAGGTACTATTTTTCCATCCATCGGCACTTATATGCCCTATAGAATTATAACTACCTAAAAGTGCATCAGATTCGTAATCAAATATCCTCCAGTTGTTGCTGCAAGCAGACGTCAGGAAAGAACTCCTTGAGCCTCTCGCGTATCAAGGCCCCCTTTTCATAGAAATACTGCGAGGCCCCGAGCTCTACAACCTCAATCTCAAGA